>SXGQ01798261.1_pt1 | contig 41987 bp, 65 predicted proteins | sample 3178371 | NCBI WGS metagenome assembly SXGQ01 (sample SAMN11356859, study PRJNA531348) | freshwater metagenome | isolation source: freshwater sample F1-20 | place: China: Fuxian Lake, Yuxi | collected 2017-12-25
CTGATTTAATTTATAGAAATTCAGACTTAGACTCAATTCATTTGACTATAAAAGATATCATCAATAATAATAGATTTTCTGAAGATTATTTGAATAAAAAAAATTAACTAATACATGAAATTTGTAGAGATTTCATTTAATAATATTAAAGGTGAAATAGAGAGATTTTTAAGAAATGAACATAACAAGTCATCTTTCTTATATTCTCCCGCTTCACCATATGGTCAAATATTAAGCGTTCTAGAAAATTTACATCAACTATCATTTCTTTATTTAAAAAATTCCATTAAACAATTTGATTTAAGTGAGCCCAACTCATTAAATGAGATAATAGTTAGAAATGCGGCTATTTTTGCAGGACATATTCCAGGAAGAAGTATTTCTGCAACGGGAAATTTAAAATTAACGGTAAAGGCTGGGATAGAATTAGAAACAGAGTTAAAGGGAAAAAAGATTACATTTTTCAATAGAAACCAATTGAAGAATAAAACAAATGGACTCGATTACTCTTTGAATTTAGGACAAGAAAAAGTTACTTACCAGGTCAATAAAAATACACAAATTTATTTACCAATCATACAGGGAAAATTTAAGACTTCAAACTTCACAGGAAATGGTAATCCAAATCAGACATTTCAAGTAACAATGACCGGAACACAAGATGTTGAAAACTTCAACTTCGAAGTTTTGGTAAACGGATCGTTCTGGACTATCAAAAAACATTTATATGATTTGAAACCAAATGAAGAAGCCTGTGTTGTAAGAACTGGATTCAATGGTGGAATGGATGTCATTTTTGGTAATGGTGGTTTCGGCGCGATACCTATTATAGGTTCTATAATTACAATTACTTATTTAGTTTCAAATGGAGCAGATGGTAATATCTTTAGAAGAACACTAAATGACTGGAAGTTTTTAGATGATGGTATAGATGGATTTGGTGGTACAGTAGACGTGACAAAAATATTTGATGTGGCTATATTTAATGATATAAACTTTGGAGCTAATAAAGAAAGTGTTTTATTCACAAAAAATGTATTACCAATAGTCTCTAATAATTTTGTTTTAGCTTTACCACAACAGTACGCCTACGAAATAAAGAAATTAGGTGTTTTCTCACACGTAAATGCCTATGAAGACCTTGGAATAGTTTATATAGTTGCAACACCGAATATTAGACTTTTTAAAAATCAGAATGCCGACTATTTTACAGTTGGTATCAGAGCATTTGAACTTGACAGGTATGAAAAATCAAAAATCGATAAGTATTTAAGAACTAATGGAAATATACAGGTCACTAAAAAATACAGAATAGATTCTCCAAAGCTTTCATACTATGTTATGAATGTCTTTATAATTAGATATTCAGATTCTACAGATGATTCTGTTCAGTCACAAGTAATGGATGTTGTCTCGGAATATTTTCTAAACTTCAGTAGAATTGATAGAATACCAAAGTCAGACTTGGTAAAGGTAATTTCTGAGATTAAAGATGTACATTCGGTGGATATACAATTTATCTGCAAAAAAAATGAGGAATATCACGCTGAACAGATTAATAAACAAAGACAAAAAAGGTTAACAAATACAAAGTATACAACGAATATAAGTAGAAATAAGAATAAAGATATTCCAATTATTAACTCAGGAATAGAGCCAGTAAGAACAGATGTCGAGTATGAACCAAATGCGACTTTAGGACTTGATTCAGTTTTAGGAGATATAATATTTGAGCCAAGTGAAATTCCAATCATTAGAGGAGGTTGGTATAATAGAAATGGAATATATTTTTCTAATGATATGCAATCAGCCGGATTGAAATCAATTAATATTATCAAGAAGGGTGTGGTGGATTCCAAATTAAGAAATAATGTGATTTAATATGTTATACAACAGAAAAGACGTACCAGAGTTGAACTACATGAAACATAGACACGATGATTTTAAAGAATTTGTCGACTACGAAAAAACTATATTAAATTCATCACTATCCCCTTATATGTATGAAAATGATTTGATGTTATCCTGGTTAAACAAGATGCAACCACTCGTGACGATACTATTTGACCAGATGAATGTTATGAAGAATTTCAAAAATTATATGGTTGATAAGTATTATTATAAACACAGCAGATAAACAAAAAATGATTATTTAATTATAATATATAATTGATAATAAAAAAGACTAATTAGATATGCCGGACAATAAGAAAATATCAGGTTTCAAGAAGTTTACAGAGATGAAGACTGAGAAAAACAAACTAGAAGAAGTTGATTTAGGTGCACAACCAATGACAGATTCTGATTTACCTGGTAATCCGAATTTACCAAATTCGTCTAAAAAAGTACAGAAAATGACATCCAGAAAAAATATAATACCAAAAGACCAAAATATAGATTTGACAAACTCCGATTCTGAATCAGAAGTTAATGAAGATAAAGAAGTCAAATTGTATGGTAGAGTCGCTAAGTTTCCTAAAAAGACTAAGGCGTCTAAAGCATATAATTTTTTAGAAAATGTTAAAATATCTAAAAATTCAATCTGGTATATTCTAATTGAAAAACAAGACAATGAACTTCAGATGGTGAAATATAACAACAAGAAGGGATTTGATATGGCTAAGTTCGTATTAGAACTTAAAACATTCTATCTTAAAAAGTATTCAAATAATCAAAATATGATTCAACTTATTGAATCAATCGAAGTAAATGGTGCTGAAGAATTTTCTACCATTAAAAACATACCAAATGTTGAAGTAGAGAATGGTAAGAAGTTAATCTCTGTTATCACTGAAGATTTAATCAAACTACTTAGTAAGTAATGATTACTGTCACTGACAAAGCTTATAATAGAATCAAACAACTAATTAAAGAGTCTAATCTTGACTCAACTTATTTTTTAAAAGTTGAGGTCATAGGAGGTGGATGTTCTGGTCTTAAATATAACATGGACTTTTCAAACTTAGTTACTGAACAGGACGAGTCCTGTGAACATTTAGATTTAAAAATAGTCACAAATAAAAAATCTCTTCTATATCTTTTCGGAACTGAGTTAGACTTTTCAGATGGTTTGAATGGAAAAGGATTTGAGTGGAAAAATCCACAGGCCACTCGTGTGTGTGGTTGTGGTGAAAGTTTTTCTATATAAACTTATTCTATTTTTTTTCTATAAATCCTGTTAAAAAATTCTCTAAAAAACAAATTATTCAATGTCTAAAGTCGATGTATTAATTGGCCTTCAATTCGGTGATGAGGGTAAAGGAAAAATTGTGGATTACTTATCACAGGACTATGATGTGATAGCTAGATTTTCTGGTGGTGATAATGCTGGTCATACAATCTATACTAAAAATGGTCAAAAGATAGTTTTACATCTAATACCATCAGGAATTCTGAATGACTGTATCAATATAATAGGTAATGGTGTAGTGATAAATCCATTCTCTTTGAGAGAAGAGATTCTGATGTTAGAGTCTTTAGGTGTCGATGTCAAATCAAAACTTATAATCTCAGACAAAGCACATATTCTATCTCCAACACACGTAAAGTTTGATAGGGCCTATGAAATACAGAAAGGAAAAATGGCTATAGGATCTACACTGAAAGGTATTGGTCCTTGCTATACGGATAAAATTGCAAGAAAAGGATTTAGAGTAAAAGATATCTTCAATAAAGACTTTCAAGAAAAATTTAGATTAAAATATCTAGATGACTTAACATTGATATCCTATTTAAATAGGTCTGATATAGACTACTCACAAAAAGAACTTGATTCTTTTTACGAGGCCTTAGAATTTCTAAAAGGTTACAAAATAGAACAAACTGAGATCCTTATAAACAAGTATCTTGATGAGGATAAATCAATATTAGCAGAAGGAGCTCAAGCCGCTGGGCTTGATATTGAATTTGGAACTTATCCCTATGTCACATCATCCTTAACCACAACCTCTGGTGTTTGTCTTGGATTAGGTGTTGCACCTAAAAGGATTGGAACAGTTTTTGGTGTTATAAAGGCATACTCAACCAGAGTCGGAAATGGTCCATTCACAACTGAATTATTTGACGAGGTTGGAGAATTTATTTCCAAAAATGGTAATGAGATAGGAGCTACAACTGGTAGAAAAAGAAGGTGTGGCTGGTTAGACTTAGAACAAGTAAAATACTCTTGTATGATATGTGGCGTAGATCAATTAATAATGACTAAATCGGACGTATTATCAGAACTTAAAGAAGTCAAATACTACAATGGAAAATACCAAGTATTCAATGGGTGGGGTAAGTTAAATAGGAAAGGTGTAGATATTAACTTTACAAATTATGTAGAATCAATTCAAAATGAATTAAAGACGCCAATATCAATAATTAGTTTTGGTACCAACAGAGACGATATAATGATGTTTTCTAGAGAAATTCAAGAAATATAATTATGAATTATTATCCGAATATAGAAAAAGTAAAATCGATATCAGATATAATACAGTTTGATAACTCAAACTCTAAAGTAAAGATAGAGTATCTTATTTTCAACTATCTCAGAGAGGATTACAAAGTTTTCGATAATACCAAGGATTATTGGATAACAGCATCTATGATTACAAATAACCTTCTAAATAAAAATTTTATTAAGCTAATAAAAAAACAGAGTTCTAACTTTATTTACTCTAAAATTGATGAAGTAATAGTTAGTGTTTTATTACAAAGGTCAACTGAAACTCCAAAAAAGAGACAGGCTATAGACACAATAAATCCGGATTTAATAGATGATGAGATGTATCGTGAGGTAGAAATTTAGTCTATTTTCCAATATTTTTGTATTTATCATATAAGTGCCATATAGAAATTGCACTACATTCAAGCAAGAAAAAAAATACCTTATCAGTCGGCTTGTCATTAGTCATAAATGTATAAACTATAAAAACAAGAATTATTAAAACTTCTATAATTGAAATTAATTTTTTCATAAAAAAATATTTTTAATTGAACAGACTTTTATTTAAATAAAAATCTATAAAGTTTATAAGAACTAATTAATTAATTGTGTTCAAATGATGTAATTCGTTATAAGATTCACTAAATGACTCAAAGTTTAGAATCAACTTTTCACGCATTTCAGAATGTTTAGTTTTAGCGAAATCTCTCAATTGTTTTTTTGTCATAGATTTTGCTAGTTTAGAAATCTCTTCTCTATATTCTGGTTTTATATCACTTTTTTTCTTTTTACCAGTTTTCAACGCATAAGCTTGAGCCATTAGTCTTTGTTGTTTGGGTGATACAGCTGGCATATGGATAGTTAATTTTGATTATATATTAACTCTTGCTTTTGATATTTTTAGCGGAAGATACAGGATTCGAACCTGTGGAACTTTTACATCCATCTCTTTAGCAAAGAGATACAATAGACCACTCTGACAATCTTCCAATTTTTTGCGGAGAATTAGGGATTCGAACCCCAGAGGCTTTTACACCCAGAACGTTTTCAAGACGCCATCCTCGACCATCCGGACACTCTCCTTATTTAGTCCTCTCAGAGGGATTCGAACCCCCATTTTTCATTATCCATTACGGTACTCCTGTTTCGAAGACAAGGCCGATATGAGAGGAAAATTAGTGGGGATGGTTGGATTCGAACCAACGACCTTATATGTTCAAAATATACGAAGTAACTCTTTTAATCAACACTCCTAAGAGGTAAAATTTTAAAAGAGAGATTAATCTCTACCGCTGAGCTACATCCCCATTTTTTTCTTTGCACGAGTGGTCGGTTACGATCCGACGACAATAGTTTTGGAGACTATCATGTTACCAATTACACCACACTCGTGTATCTGTGGTCTCGGCCAGTAACGATCTGGCATTTCTGGTTTTTCAGACCAGCACATAAACCTCTATGTTACGAGACCATAAAACTGGTCATTACCAGTCCTACAGTGACCCCGGTGGGACTTGAACCCACGACTCCCGCATTAAAAGTGCGGTGCTCTAAACCATCTGAGCTACGAAGTCATTTTGGGTGACATATGGGATTTGAACCCATGCCTCAACTTTCACAGAGTTGAATGCTTACCACTACAACAATGCCACCATTTAGTGGACCCGGTGGGTTACGATCCCACTCTCCCCATATTAAAAGTATGGTGCTTTCCCGATTAAGCTACGAATCCATATAAAAACAAAAAGTCCGAACTGATTTCTCGGTTCGGACTTTTTAGTATCTCTATTTTAGTATATTTATCTACCTGTAAAATTTGAGCAATACTGTCTTAGTACCGAACCTTGGGTTTTAAACCAAGAAGACGATTTACTAAAATGACTATGTTTACGAATTGCTCTCATTTGTTTATATATTAAAAAGTTTTTGTCTCTTTTGTTTTTGTTTTACTTTACAAATATACGAAAGTTTTAAATATTTCCAAATATTTTTTATTTTATTAAAAGTGTATCTATATTTTTACAGTAATTTAAATCAACATTACCACTGACTCCACTTACTTTTCCCTTGTCAGTATATTGCCATATGTGCCAATCATCAAATTTATTTGGAACCTGTGGCTCGTCTCTCTTTCGATAATCAGCTATCCATAATAAATGGTCTGAGTGATAATACTTTTCAACATATTTGCTCCAAAAAGCTGGATTCGTATAGATAATTGGTTCGAGCCCAGTCTTTTCTTTTATGGTATTGATAAATGAAATTAAATTATTAACATATTTTTTAGTATTTTTTGTATTACTCCAATACTTTGTGTACTCAACATCAACTATTGGTTTGATATCACCAATTGTAAGATTAACGACACTTAGATATAATAATGCTTGTTTTTTACCAGAGTATTGAGGCCTAAAAAAATGATAACATCCTTTGATACAATCTATACTATCCCAATTTTTTCGAAATTTACAGTCTACAAAAGATTCACCTTCAGTTGCTTTACATATTATAAAATCAATCGAAGAGTCAATACTACACCACTTAACTTCACCCTGATGGTGTGATATATCAATTCCATCTTGATAGTCGATACAACTTGTATTTTCTAATTCATAAGCATTTGTTTCAACAAGTGAAAAACAAGTTAAAGAGATAAGAAAAAAAATTGAAAAAATATATTTGAAATACATTATCTTTTTGGCTTATTTTTTTGAACCGGAGGTTTAGTAGATATAGGTCTTTGAGTTGGGTTGTTGGCTCTATTATTTTGATTTGGCTGAATTTTAGGATCTATTCTATTTTGTGTTCTCACAGGCACTTTGACACCACTTTGATTCGATGGTTTATCGGACTCAAATCTACTCGGTTTAACGACACTTTCTGAAACAGGTTTTGTACTTGGTCTTGAATGTAAATAGGGGTCTTGTTTTGGTCTCTCAAATGGTTTATTAGGTTTTTGTTCAGGTTTTGAACTTTCAACAAACGGCTTTCTATCTTGATTTTGATTGTTATTTGAAACACTTCTTGGACCGTGTAAATTCGGTCTGTGATGATGTGTTTGATGATTAAAATTATTGTGATAGTTAGAGTAATAAAAAGTATTTTGCCAGTTATTATAATACCAATTATTATTCCAATAGTTAGAGTAGTAATTACAATTGAATGGTCCCCAGTAGTAATAATTCCAGCCATATTCTATACTCCAATAATTAGGATATGTATAAAACCAATTATAATTATTGTAAATTGAATAATTACTATAAGGATATAAGTATGAATAGTTGTTATAGAACCAATATCTTCTATAGTTAGGATATTTATAGGTCCATAAATCATAATCTATGACATTGAAATAAATATTAACTGGTTGACTCTCTATAACATCGGATGACTCGACTGAAGGTGTATATGAATCATATACCTCATCATAATTAGAATAGGTCGATTGGTAAGTACTGCAGCTAATAATAAATAAAGATGTTAGTAATAAAAAAATGTATTTCATAAGTAGACTTTATTTTATATATTTGTAAAGCATATTTTAAAAAATATAAAAAGTTTTATATGAGTAATTTTTACATTCAATCAGTCGATGGTTCGAGATTTTATTCAGATCACTATCTAAAGGTTAGGCGATATAGAGAAGCCAGTGGACTAAAAACAACAAAAGATTTTATGTTCCCAGACAATGGTAGAATAGAAGAACATCCTCTACTTAATAAAGAGTTTAAAAAAAATGGTAAAAGATTTGTGGTTGAATCGGTTCATAAACATTGGTATATGGGTTGGTACGAGTTAGCAGTTGCTAGACAGGTTGGTACCAAGTCGCACGGTACATTTATGATAAAATCACATAACTGTAAAATGGATGTAATATTAGAAGCAATAGAAGAAAATGAAAGAGAAATTAAATGGATTTAAAAATCCTCTAAAGGATTATGCACGACAGGGAACAAAAGACTGTCAATCTAATTGTCAAAGAGATGTCATATTGAGTAAAAACGGGCCTGTTATTATTTGTCACTTCTGCGAGCGAATAGTTCGTGAGATTGGTAAATAATATATAGTCTTAATGAAACATTTGAGAAGATTCAATGAATCAGTCAACATTTATGAAGTTGACTGGCATACATTTGTTCCAAGGGAACTAACTATGATATATGATAACAAGTCATATAAATTTGTATGTAATGACAATACAAACATTATGAAACACTTTGATATGGTTCAAATAACATACACCATTGCACAAGAATCTTGGGGTCTTTCAGATTGTTTAGAATTTGATATCTATTTTATTAAACCAGTTAATACTAAAGGTATTAAGATTAATGTTGATATAACTTGGGGAAACTTTATGGAGTCTGAGTTTAGTATTCAAAGTCCAAATAAAGTTTCGGTAATTCAATGCACATCAAAGGATTCTAAATTTGACCCAACAAATACTGTATTTGCATTTGATGATGAGAGTTTAGAAAAGCTTGTGAAATTTTTTAACTGTATTGATAATATATCTATCTCAAAAGAAGATATCTCATTTCTACATATAGATGGTAGATGTCCAAAGTGTTAGTTATTTTAAAGTATCACCAACAGAGTACTTTCCACAATCATCATCAAACATCTCTTCTCGACCATATCCTTCATATGTATAGATACATTTTCCAGGAATAAATGAATCTTGTTTTTTTACAATAATTGGAGCACCCTTATGATAAGATTGTTCACAGGATATGAGTAAAGGAATTATTAATAGTATAGATATTTTTTTCATAATTCAAATATAAGGAAAAATAAAAAACCCTCCTATTATAGGAGGGTTTTTTTATAATTCTTTGTAGTTAATTAAGAATTAACAACATTTGAAAGGCCAGAACCAGCCTTAAAACGAGCTGCTCTCTTAGAAGGGATGTTAAGTTCAGCACCAGTTTTTGGATTACGACCTTTACGAGCTTTGCGAGTAATAGTATCGAAAGTTCCAAATCCAACTAAAGTAACTTTGTCACCTTTCGCCAAAGCACCTTGGATTGCCTCAACAATGCTATCAATCACTTCACCAGTTTTGGTTTTTGTCAAACCAGTACTTCCAGAGATCTCATTAACTAAATCTGCTTTGTTCATTGATTTATTATTGTTTTTTTTATGAATTTCTTCATTAATACTTATATTTAAGAATTGGTCAAGGTTTTAAAAAGTTTACTTTTTTTTCAAAAATTTTTCAACAAATCCATCCACACTTTCACCAGTATGAGCGATGTATAGAAGTGATATCAATACAGTTATCACAAATATAGCCAGTAAAACACATACTGGTAACCATAGTGGTGAAGTCACCCACCACCAAGACCAGTCTATATTACCTGTTAATTTCAATATTAGAAACACTATAAAAACTATAGAAGTTAAACTTAGACCAGTATTTGTATTTTTCATATTTAATAACAATTATTTTAAGTTGATAGTATTTTAGTAAAATAATATTTGAATGTTTCATTTTTTTAATTATATTTGTATAACAAACAACAACAATATGGCAACAATCAAAATCTTCAACGGACAATATCAAAATTCAAATGACCAAGTTTTTACTTTTGATGGTAAACACATTTATGAAGGTCGCTATACTTATCGAAATAAGATTAGATACACCTTTGATGGTAAATTCCTATATCAAGGTGAATATATGAATGATAGTAGTATTATTTGTATGTTTGATGGTAAACACATTTACAAAGGTAAATATTCTCTCTCAAGCCAAATCAAATACACAATTAAAGATAAGTTTATTTACAGATACCAAGGTAACTCTGAAAATGATTTATTGTGTATGTTTGATGGTAAAACTCTCTACTCCGGTAGATATGACTTTTCAAGAAACTCTCTTAAAAATGTGGACTCAAGTGTACCAATGATGGTAATGGTGGCAATTGAATTCGAGCCGTCTAAAGACCTACCATGGTAATATATAAATAGTGAGAAACACTGATATTCTAATAAAGTTAACACCAATATTGAGTAGTTTAAATTCTAAACAAAAAAAGATTGCAATGGATATACTAATGAGTAAAGACTATTCTTTTATAGATTATCAAGGTAATATTTGTGTAAAAACCAACGAAGGTCTATATAATTTTATAGAGTTTGTTAAATCAAAATGTAATTGTAAATAATATGTGGATATTTTTAGACGATGAAAGAAAAGATCCTACAGTTGTTCATAATCAACAAAGAGGTTTAGGAATAGGAGTAGGAAAGGCTAACAATTGGATAATTGCGAGAAACTACAATCAATTTGTAGAACTGGTAAAAAATAGATTTGATGAAATAGATTTTATATCTTTCGACCATGATATTAGTTCTTTTGACTTTAGTGGTAAAGAAATGACAGGAAAAGATGCGGCTATGTTTCTAACAGATTACTGTATGGATAATCAAAAAAATATACCTGATTGGTTTGTTCATTCTGATAATAATAAAGGTAATGAGAATATAAGACAATGGATTCTAAACTATATGTTTAGAGTAGAGAATAGTATCGATAAAATGACTGATGCTTATGGTTTTGTTAACGGTTCACTAATTTATAACAAGTAATTAAAATGAATAAGGCAAAAATTATTTCTATCTCGGAAAAAATAAAAAAAGCTCTCTCCGAAATCTCTAAATCAGAAGGCATTGAATTGTCATTAGGTTCTGTATCATTCACATCCTCATCCTTTACCTCAAAAATAACAGGTGTTGAGAAAGATAATCCGGAATTCGATAAAGCAAATTTGATACTATCAAGAAGATATGGATTTACACAAAATATTGTTGGTATGGAATTCACATCACCATCAGGAACTTTCTTAATTAGTGGCTTTAAAACTTCCAATAGAAAATATCCTATTTTAGCAACAAGAGTCACTGATGGAGCACCATATAAATTTCATCCGAATCAAATTTTAAAATACTTCGGTGGTCACAAAATAATTAATAGAAACGCGAATCTTAAAAATCTTTTAGACTAAATATAATCAGAGGGATTTGCAAATCTACTATCTATAGACTTCTGTGTCATATTGCCAGGTGTAAATCCTAAATTATCAGAATGTATATTATCATCACAGCAGAATAACTGAGGTGATATTGCAATACTTTGATTTCTTGGCTGAATTGTATTCACAAAAAATCTGTCTATTTCCATTGGAAAACTCTCATTATAAACACTAATCATCTCATTCATTAAAGAATTAGAAATTCCATATGAGTATAAACCCCATAAATTCTTAGGTCTAAAGAAATTATCACAAATCATATTATGACCTTGAATACCATACTGATAAGTCCACATGTCACAATTATCACTGAGTGGTATATATCCAAGATAAAATAAATCTTTCCATTCTGGCACTTCTTTGGTATTTAAAAATGCATCTATATTCTTAAAAACTAAATTATCATCTTCTAATATTAGAACTCTCTGATAGTTTTGTTCAACAGCATCCTTATAGATTGATAAATGTGATATAGCACAACCTAAATAATTTGGATTTGAAAAATAAGAGTTTTGAAGTTTATCCCAAACATATCTAATAACACTACCATCAGTTCCATTAAAAACTGAGTAATTAATATTCAGATTATCTAATTTAGATTTAGATTTATCGAGTCTATCTTTTCTTCTGAAGAGATTTAGTAAATATATTTTGTCGAAATATTCATTAATAATCATACGAAAGTGGTAAACTATATTTATAGGAGTTAGTAGTATCATTGTTAATAATCTCATCAACATTTATACCATCAAATAGTGAATTAGTAACTCGAACTTTAAGCCCATTTAATTTACAAATATGGCCCATCGACTGTTGTATTAAATAATCATCTCCGAAATAAACACGGAAGTCATCTGGAATCCAAGTATATTTATCTTTTTTAGTGAATAGTAAAGTTGCCCAATATTTATTTCTCATTTCAATTTTAGATATTGAGTATTCCGAATCTTCATCTATACTTAGACACTCTTTTGCGATTCCTAATATATGAAAATCATTTCTCGACATTTCAGAGTGAATAAATTTCATAACATCTAAATTAAATTCAACCATATCACTCATTAAACAAATAAAATCATTTTTACTTTGATAAACACCAATATTCCAAGATTGGTAAAGATAGATATCTTGAAATACTAACTCTTTTACTTTTGAGTTATATGAATACCTATGAGAGTATTTGTAAGGAGCATTATTTACAATCAGAATTTCTGAAACTGAGTCACAAGTGGTTAATTTATCGACAAGTGAATCAAACTTGCTAATATCACATGCCCAGAAAGTTGGTATAACAAAACTAAACATTAATTTTTCTTACATTTTACATAAACTGATATTCAAAAAATCACTATAAGTTTTTATGAATGCTTATCATATATTTTATAAATCTAACAAATCAAAAGAATTTGATGAAATTAACTATCTTGTTCAATTATCCTCAATATTATTTTGGAAAAAAAATCAAGGCAAGATTATTCTCTATTGTAATTCTGAATTTTTAGAAGATATGAGAGAATGGCAACTGATTGATTTATACGATGAGGTGAATACAAGTTGTTTAGATAATATACCTTACAAAGATTACTTGAATAAGTATTGGAGTTTTTGTAAAATACACGCATCTGAAGAAATATCAAAGTCTGAGGATAGTTTTGTTCTTTTAGATACTGATTTTTGGATACACAATCCAATAGAAATATCTGATGAGTTTGAGATGATCGGATATCACCCTGAACAAAAACTTGAAGATCCAAAAAATCCATATATATCACCAGAAAATTTTATGAACAGAAAAGAAATTGAACTTTTTGACTGGTCAATAAATCCTGTAAACTGCGCATTTCTATATCTAAACTCAAAAACACTTATAAATGAATGGTATAAGTGGGTGATTAAAGTAATCGAAAAGAATAAAGATGGTGAAATAAAAGAAATATCCGCAGATACAATTTTTTTAGAGCAAAGGCTTTTACCAACAATTGCGAATTCACTTAACTTTAAAATAGGAACATTAATTCCAAATACCTATCAACCACATATACCATCAGATGCAGAAGGCAGTGAATGGATTCCAAAAATTGGGTTTGATGAAGAAAATCAATACATTACTTGGAATATAAAACATGTCTGGGGCCTTAAAAAAATGTATGGTGATCCATCAATAAGAAACATCGTAATTGATACTGTATGTGACTCATTAAATAAATTTTTTCCTGAATGGGAAAAAACATACACTAAAATTTATATAAAGATGAAAGAGTTATACTCATAACTCAAATAGAAGTGTCTCTTCTAAATAGAAGAGTATTTTATCACATCCTACTATTTCTTTAATAAAAGTTAAATCTTTCTTTGATAATTTTTTGTACTCTACGACTGACTGATCCCAATTTTCTTCAGCCTCACAAGGACATCCGTCGAAAAAGAGATCCATTCTATCCTGGAACGGTAAAAGGTAAAGAGATTTTATTTCATAGTCTTTAATTAGCTTATAAAACTTTTGAGGACTGTCAATCACTAATGTTCTCGAAACTTGTGCATCAGAATTACTCATATTTATTAATTATTTTGTATATTATATATGATACCATATATATTAGAGGAAAGTAATACCAAGAAGAAAATAAAGATGAAATGAATACAGTGATCCAGAAAGCAAGACAAGGTCTACAAGAAATCAGTTTTGTAAAAAAACTTTTATGTTTTAGAGATAGATACTCCTGATATGTTATTTTATTTGAAACATTTATTCTATAAGATTCCCAATCTGATATTTTGAATACTTTATCTAATTTTAATAACTTAGCGTATTGTATAAAAGCATCAGTATTAAACCAGATGAAAAGTAAGAAAACTATCCAAAATATTTGTATCAACATAGTGTTTTTATTTTTAAAATATTGTATAGTTTAATAAATTTTCTTATATTTGAGTTATGAAAGTAAAAATCACACTATTATTAATATTTATTTCCACAGTTTGTCTTTCACAAAGGACTATTTATGGACCAAATGTTGGGTATATCAGTAATACAAAAGACTTCAAATCTAATACAATATCATTCGGATTTTCAGTCAGAGCTATAAATAAATGGAAATACGCCCAACCTGAAGTAAACATCACTTGGAACCCAAACACATCAGAATTTGATGAAATGAGAATACCAGTTTTATTTGGATTCTCAATTATGAGAACTTTAAGATTTAATATAGGTGGTGAACTTCGTTCAAACCTAACTTTTATTGGTGAAAATAAAAGAGGTATGAATGCATTATCATATAAGTCAGAATCAAATTATATTACAGCAATAGGTGGATTCGGAATTGACTTTGATAGACTTTGTTTAGACTTCAGAGTAACGACTCAAGATAATGATTTTGTAAATATAAAACCACAGTATTCAATTTCAACATCCTTTTTATTCGGTCCTCGAAAGTAATTATCTATTAAAAACTCCATTTAAACCTCTAATACTACCTATAGCTACTCCGGATATATTAGAGACATTTGTAGAATTTATGCTTTTTACTTTATTAGACCAACCAGTATTTTGAGGAGGTGGTGTGTCGTTAACTATCAAGTAGGGAGGATTTGAACCACTACTAGAGTAGAAATATCCATTGGACTAAAGTAGTCTTAGCCTCAAAATCATTATTTGTTAATAAAGCGAAAATAATAGAAGTCCCATCTTTAGGATTGTATGGAAATGTAGTCAAATCTAAACTTAGAACATTTGTTCCTGAGTCTGTATTCAAATTTGAAACGACTAGTGATACTCCACTATTGAGATATAGAGGATAATCTGATTCATCTTGTACTAAATTTCCTTGTCCACAATAAACTACTGTCATTTTTCCCTTATCACTTGAGTTGATGTATACATAAAGATCTATACTACTAATAGGATCTTCAACTGATACTAAGTCAAATTCCAAATATACTCTGGTCATAGTAAAAGTGCCATACATCGTTATATCATAGTCTACAAATCTTGTTTCTATGGAATCGGCAACAGCTGCTTCTCTAGCTTCTGTAAAATCACTACCAGAAGCAGTTTATACTAATTCAATCCAATTTGTGTCTGGACAAAAATATATGTAGTTAGTATTTCCGTCTAGAACATATCCAACAATTCTCACAATGTATCCAGATGTAGTTGGTTGTGTATTCGTCACTGTACCAGCAGTCGCTGAGATGTAAAGTCTATCACCAGTAGTACCAACAGAATAATTTAATGATAGATATCCTCTAACTACCATTCCAAAACTTGAGGTAACACCAAGTGCGATACCAAGTAATCCAGTTGATAGTGATGAAGTTGCCGCATTTGTTAAAGACCAACCAGAATTTCCAAGTTGATATAAGCTACCGATGGTTGTACTTGTGTTACCGACCTTTATAGTTTCTCCGTTATTACTTGATGTTGCGTAAGTTATATTACCAGTCAATTGTAAATTACTAGTAACATTCACGCTTTCTAAATTTATAGTTGAACCAGTTGAACCTATTTTAGCGCTACCAAGATATATTGTATTACCAGTCAAAAATAAGTCTCTCCATCTATATTCATAACCAGATTGTGATGCACCTAAATCATAAACACCATCTACTGCTGGTATTAAATGACTACCAACTTTTCCAGATACACTCAGATTCTGACTTATAGTTAGACCATATGCTATGTTGACATCGCCGTTACTATTTATATTTAAAGCATTAGCAAGACCAGCACCTGCTGGGTCACCATTAATATCAAAAGATATTTCTTTTGCAGTAAGATTATAGTTACCATAACCATCATCAGTGCTATTCAAAACATCATTAGCAACTCCGAAATTACCATCATCACTAACACCTATTTTGAATCTTGCACCTCCGTTACCTCTAAATTCAGCAACATAATATGCACCAGTGTTACTTTGTTGAACAATAAGCTTTGTACCATCGAATGTTAAAAACTCCTCAGCATTCGCTCCAAATTGTGTACCATCAGAGGTCAAAACTCTATTATCCTGATAATTTGTGACTTCAATTCCAGGACCTTGAGGGCCTTGAAAACCTTGAGGACCGGATGGTCCTTGAGCACCAGTTTCGCCAGCAGGTCCTTGAGGACCGGATGGTCCTTGAGCACCGGTTTCACCAGGCGGTCCTTGAGGACCAGATGGTCCTTGAGCACCAGTTTCACCAGGCGGTCCTTGAGGTCCAGATGGTCCTTGAGCACCAGTTTCACCAGGCGGTCCTTGAGGTCCAGATGCACCTTGGGCTCCTTGTGGTCCCTGAGTACCAGACGCACCCGAAGGTGGTGTCGATGGTCCAATTAAAGAACCGGCTGGTATTGGAGTAGTAGGTGACAGGTTAAATGCTGAAAATGAAACATCATTCTCACAAACTATTAGAAATACTGGAGTGGTGACTAATGCGGTAATAAAGAAATATCCAATCACGGATCCACCAGCGGTTGTTACTAAAACAGATTGACCAATTACTGCCCAGCTGTTATCATCTACCTCAAATGTGATAAATTCATCAACCTCAGGCATTGGGTTAGTTTGTAGAATAGTTGCCAATATTTACATTATTTTTTGTATATATTAAAGAATTAACAATCTTAGATTTTGAAATTCATTATATTTATCATATATTTGAATTATGAAATTATTCAAGTCATTAATACTAATTTTATTCACAGTAAATTGTGTCGCACAGACAAAATTAGATTCACTTGTTTTAATCGAAGTAAATAAATATAGAGTAACTAATAAATTAAAACAAGTCGAGTTCTCTACCATAAATTTCAAAGCGGCTAACCATCATTCTAAATATATTTCAAAGTCCAATTCTATTGGACACCTTGAGGATACACTTGTTAATCCCATTGATAGGTTCAAATTTTATGGTGGACAAACTAATCATATTGGTGAAAATGTTCTACTATTGAGCTCAAATATTAAAGATGATAATGTTGACTTTGATAGACTATCAAAAGAAATAATTAATATGTGGATTAATTCACCCGAACACAATAGAATCTTATTAGGCGAAGACTTTAGATTTGCGAGTGTTAGTTGTGTCTTTAGTTCAAAGGTTAAAACAGGTATCAAAGGATGGTCAAATCAAAAGATTGTATCAACTTTAGTATTATCAAATTAAATCTTGAAAAATCATTCCCAACATTTCACAGCTGGTCTTTTACTGTGATTTTTTATAGGACCTAGCTTAACAGTCTTTGTTCGACCATGTCTAATTTTTATTGGTTTACCGGTTGGTTTTTGTTCCTTAGAAAGGTAATATGTTTTTTTTATTTTTGGTTCTTGTTTATACTCAGCCGGTAAAACTACTTCACTAACAATCATATAGTAAAAATCAACTGTGACATATCTTGCGCTTTCTTCAATCTCACCCACTCCCTTCTCGTAAAATTGTTTTGTATTAATAAGTGAATCCTCAACACCCAATAATTCTAAAAAATTTGAAACAGATTCAGATCTAGCTTTTGATAGACCTTGATTATCTGGACTATATCCTAAATTCTTTAATTCTTTTTGTAAGTTTTGACTTAATCCTTGTTTATCAGTCGATGACTCTAAATCAATTTTAAAAATGATACCATTTTGATTTAAAATTTCTATTAGTGTAGATTCAATACTACTTTTCATCTCAGGTGTTAACTCAAATTTACCAGATGGGAAAAACTGCTCTTTGTCAAGCGTAAGTCTTGTAGAAACTATGTTGGTATCTGGCTTTGAGACTAAGACTTCTCTATATAGGGTATCTATGGCAGTTGAATCTAAAGACCACCCGGACTTCAATAATGTCTTCATTGTCGTTTCAGATTTAGTCTTAGTATGTGAATATTTTGGTTCTGTTTTTTGACCCATCACTGTTGAACTAAAAAGTGATAAAAGTCCAACCAAGACATTTTCTTTCCATCCCTCATTAACCTCATATGATTTAAAATTTGACAAGTGCTTCATTAAAAATAAATTTGTTTATTTATATATTATATCTTATATTTACAATTAAATAACATAAATATGAAAAAAATTATTCCACTTTTAGTACTTCTTTTTTTATCAATTAACTCATTTTGCCAACCATCCTTTGCTCGAGCATTTGAGTTTCATTTAGGATTCAAACCAACAAAGGATAGTAAGATTACTTGGTCAAGTGGTAGTGAAGTCGATATTCTAGTCGTTATATCAGAAACTACTTTAAAAATATATTCAAGTGAAATACAGGAATATAGAATGGTAAGTGACGGAGTTGAGTTTGGGTCAGCTAAAAGATATTTGGCAGTTGATAAAGATGGATTACAATGTTATTTATATTTAGGTAATACTGAAGGTGTAATCTATACTATAATTGAATATGGTGATTATGCTTGGATGTACTATTTGAACCCAAATGACTAAGACTCGGTTGTTTCATCAACGGTGTCTTGTTTCTCCATCTTTCTGTCTTTCATATTCATAAATGAGTTATAACCACCATATGCTAACCAGACTAGTGTAATTTCAATAAAATCTCTTGATTCTAAATCATCAATATTTTTCCAAACATATAGAATGGTCAAAACCAAGAACACATTAAAAACAATAAATCTCTCAATCTTCTTTGAAGAAAGTAAAGATTTTTTATTTGAAAAAGTTAAAATTACTTCATCAGTAAAACTAGTTTCTTTTTTTGTCTGTTCGTTGTTCTTTTTCATACAATATATATTATTCCAAAAATATGATTAAATCTAAACTTATTAAAATTGACAATTCAAAAAGCTCTACTTTTTCAGAGAAGGAAATGAAGGTCAAAGTAGGTGACCTATTCGAAGGTTATTTTGAGGACTGGCCAGAAGTTGAACAGAGTTTTGTATTCTATAAACTACCAACTAGGCTTACAAATCAATTAATGACAAGTAGAGTTATTGAAATAATTGATGATAGAACTTTTAGAACTATGAATTCAATTTATAAAATTGTTACGGTTGAAGATGAAAGAGATGAAAAAATTAAAATTATTTTAGAATGAGAAATAGCTGTAAGGAATGTCCATATAAAGTAAAATCAGACCACAATAGTAAATTTCCAAATTATGTCAAAAAAATGTACGATTCTGGCATAATTAAATCTAAAGAACACACTTGTCATATGTTAGGTAATGTGTGGGATGTTCCAACTGATAAAAATAAATGCATTGGTTCAATAAAAAGAAATTAATCTTTTTTCTTTTCATCCTTAATTACCATATTAGCAGGTTGCACTTCTTTAATATCTTTTGCATCAAATGGTTTAGCTGCTAAAGAATCCTTATCGTGTCTTTTATCATCACGAAAATCTTTTGCCAATTCTTCCCAAATAACTGTTGGTTCTTTGAACTCTTTATATGTTTTGATGTTTTTCATAAGTTATATATTAATTTAAAAAGTGACTTTTTATATATACTATTATGAATCGTATCTATAACTTTAACCAATACAATGAAGATTTAATAGTTAATCAAATTATTGAATATATTGACTACTCTATTAACGAGTCAGCTGATATAAAGTCTATTTGGGATAATGTAGTCAATAAAATAAAGGGACTCTCCGAAAAGGCTAAAAGAAAAATAATTAAATATGCCATAGGATCTCTTTTAGTTTTCAACACAGTAACTAATGTAGTACAAATTATTAATGACTCAAATGCTTCACCTGAGGATAAAAAAATAGCAATAGAAATGTGTGAGGATAAAAAGGAAGTTGAAAAGACTAAACCTGGATATCAGTTCACAATATCTAATGAGGGTCTTGACCATATCAAAAATGAAGAGAAGTGTAAATTAGTAGCATACAGTATTGGAGATGGAATGATTACAGTTGGATATGGACATGCTGAAAAAATAGGTAAAACAAAATTAAAAGTTGGTAAGAAAATAACACAAGAGCAAGCTGATAAATATCTAAAAGAAGATTTAGAAGAGGCTATTGAGGGAGTAAAAAGAATATTTAAAGAGTGGGAGGATAACGGTATATACAGAGAAATAACACAAAGTCAATTTGATGCTCTTGTTTCTATAGCATTTAATGCTGGTGTGAATGGACTAAGAACATCTGATATAATTCAGCACATTAAATCTGGTGATTTTGAACTAGCAGCGGACTCAATAAAAACATTTAAAGTCAGTCCTAAATTTCCCGGATTGGCGACAAGAAGGCAGAAAGAAAGTAAAATGTTTTTGTCTTTAATATAAATATTTTTATATATTTACTCAATGAAAAATATCAATGATCAAGTCAATCGACTTAATGATATAATATTAGATTTTTTAAAAAAAATTAAAAAAGAGGGTTCTGAAACATCTGAGGCGGCAATTATCTTAGCAAGATATGCTAAAGGCGAAGAAGTATCTAAAGAAGATATGGATAAGTTCAGAAATCAAATGATAGATGTCTTAAAAGTTTTAGGAATAGGTATACCATTCACAATAATTCCAGGATCAAGTTTGCTTCTTCCATTAGTTATTTCAATTGCTAAAAAGTATAACATAGATATATTACCATCATCTTTTAAAAAATAAAAAAACCCACAGAGTGGGTTTTTTAATTACTTTGTTGTGACATCTTTATCTTCGTCTGATAAAAAGCTATCAGACTTATACATACCGGCATCCATAGATACTGCTCTTACTTTTAATGATTTTGCCATTGATTTATAAACCTTCTGATTAGAGATCTCATCAGCACTAAACTGCATGACATTTTTAACATCGATTCCGTAATTTTGGGCAGTTGATATAGAATCAATATTTGCTCCTACAAAAGTAAAAGTCCATCTTCCGGTAGATTGAAGTTCTTCAATCATAGATTTTATTTTTTTACCGTCAAATTCTCTTGATGAGTTTTCCTCACCATCAGTAATGATAACAACAACAGCGGATGCTTCACCAGATGCTATTTTATCTCCTATTTTCTCATTTAAATTTCTAACACCAACACCGATTGCATCTAAAAGTGCAGTCATTCCATTACATTTATAATTTTTTTCTGAGATGTGCTCAAGATCACTTGCAGTTTTATGTGTATACTCAACAGTAACTGCATTATTAAAATGTAAGAACGACATATTGTATTTCTGCTCAGGATGTTCTTTTTCTAATTGTTTTATCGAGTCTATTTGCTCATTAACACCACTAATTGTTGAATTTGTTAAAGGACTCATAGAAGATGATGCATCCACTATCAAAAGATAGTGTGTCTCTGTTGGTAAGACATTTTCTTTGTTTACTACTAAAGCTTTAGGCATATAAATATTTTTTTTATTTATATTTAGTAAATAGTCTATTGTTCATTTATGTCCTAATTTACCATCAGGTTTATCACGACCATATAAAGCTTTTTGTTTTTTTAATTCTTTAAGATTTAGCCTATATTTCCCCTCTGTTATTATACCCATCTCTATTACAAAGACTCCCATAAAAACTGGCACCCAGAGCCCGGTTACTAAAGATAGAACTACTCCACTAGTTATTAAAAACTCAGTAGCAGCTATCTTCATCCATATTTTTCTTTTTTCATTTTGTTTGAGCATAGTAATTTTACCCAACTGTAAATAGTAATCTAATGAATCTATAGTTAGTTGTTGTTGATTTATTTTATTTTCTAAATCTCTCACACGCTCATTTGATTGAGCATGTAAGAGATTAGAAAATAAAATAGTAATAAAAATTAATAAGTATTTAATCATTTAAATTTTTTAACGACTCTTGTTTCGTCAGGATAAACTTCTTTAATAAGATAAATCCCACTTGGTAGTTCTTCCCACTTAGCTTTATCCAAAAGCATTCCTGTCACTGTGTATATCTCAATATAAGTTGGATCAACGCTACTAATATTTAAACCTTCTTCAGCAGCATTTAGTCTTGATAGGTTGCAGTCAATAGTATTATTAAGAGTATTAAAATCACCAGCACCACCGTTCACATTTAAAATAGTTGTTCTGTAAATATTACTACCACCAGCTGGTACATAACAAACTGTAGAGTTTGGATTTACAAGTTGAGGACAAGTATTAACAGATACATATCCATTAGGACTTGGAAGTAAAACCGACTCACCTGGTAACAAATTACCAGTCCAACTGACAGTTGAGAAACATGGTGATAAGAAGCTTGTAGAAGTGCAGTTTACCCATCTTCTTTCATAATTAAATGAAGTTATTGGAACATTTCCAGTATTTGTGAACCTCCATTTAAAATTGAATGCAGCTTGTGTAGCAGTCAATATAATATTAAGAGATGTTGGCATCACAAGTTCGACAGATAAATCAGCCGATGAAACATTAGGGTCTATCGGTAGGAATGTAACTTGAGCTGAGTTATTAGTGTATGATGTCTCAACTATTGCACCATCAGAATTACATTTGACTAAAATATATTTAGTTCCAAGTTGATTAGGTACTTGAAAAGTTATAGTCTCAGCTCCTGATAAAACACCACTACCTAAAGTAGTCGTATCGTTACCTATTATTATGTCGTCAGAATCACCCCAAGTAGTATTAGAAGAGTACCTATATTCTAAAACACTATTTACTGACGCTAAGTTAGGAGTATTAGTCATCTGTGTACAATTGATTGTAATTGTAGAACCAAATGTAGCAGTCTGTGGACTCACTGATAAACCAGATACTATCAAATCATGATTTGAAATAGGGGGTGGAACTCCACCACCGCCATCTTCGGTGAGTAGAATAGCATTTTTCAAATTGACTCTTCCATAACCAAGTTCATTAGATCTAGTTGAATATGGAAAATTAGGATTGTCGGAGTAAGTATATCCACCTACTTTCTCAGCAGAAACTGCTAGTATATTCATAATTTGATCCGCAGTTAATGAACTATTCCTGTAAGCTACTAAAGCCGCACAACCAGCCGTTATTGGACAACTAAATGATGTACCAGATACAGTAGCATAATTAGATGTTGTGCTATAACCCTCTGCACCAACTCTATCAGTGGTAATTATCGAAGATCCCGGTGCTGATATATCACATATATTACCATAGTTTGAAAAACTAGATCTAGTATCTGATGAATTTGTTGCACCTACACCCCAAACTGATGGATACCAGGCTGGATAATTAGTAGCTGTGCCTGAATATCCATTACCGGAACTAGCAAAACATAGTATACCTTTACCACCTCTAGCAGTAGTCCTTGCCATAGTAAAAGCATCACTTAATGCTTGACTAAATGAACTTCCACTATATGACATGGAAATTGCAACACAAGTAGGGTTTGCCATTGCTGCATTAATACCATTAATCTGTATTGAAGAAGATGTGCTAAACGAACCACCACTTGACACTGATGCCATTATATTGACAGGCATTACTTGAACAAGGTTGTTACCCACACTTGAAACACCGATACCATTGTTTGTTATAGCGGCAATAGTACCTGCACACGCGATACCATGTCTATCAAATGAATTGGCAAAGGCACCGTTATATGGTAAGTTTGTAACGGCATTAAATATAGTGTTCCAACCACCACCGGTAAAATCTTCGTGTAGCGGATCGAATCCACCATCAAAAACGGCAACTGTTGTATAGCCACCATTATTTGAAACCAAATCCCAAGCTTCATCTGCATCAATATCTTTATCAGAAGCCTGTTTTAAATGCCAAGCTAAATTAAAATTAACATCACTAGGAATATACTCTCTATTGTATTCCATAACTTCATCTTTGTAAACCTTTTGACAAAAACTCTCAGACTCAAAGACTTTAACAAAGTCATCTTGAGTATACTCTTGTGGTATTCTAATCAAATACCAATTCATCTGTTCATACTTTTGAACAATCAAGCCGCCAGATGAATTTACAAAATCAATCATTTTTGACTCCTGGCCTCTTACAGGCACAACAATCAATTGCTTTTCAATGTTCTCTAATTGGCCAAATGTCAATACTGACATAAGTGCGCAAAATAAAGACAATAACATTTTTTTCATTATTTTGTGTTCTTTTTGTTATATATTACAACAAAAAATCCATAAAATACTGTAAATCAATTAGTTATTTATGAATATTCATACTGGTCAGATGTTATAGGATTCTATCGTTTATAAAAAAAAATAATAATATATATCATATATTATGAAAATAAGAAAACTATCTGATAATAGACCATACATACTGGTTTTTCAGGGATCGCCGAGAAGAGAAAATAGTTGCGCTAATCAAACCCCTAAGACTCAGAAAATTGCAGAGTACTTATTAGACAGATGGTCACCATTTGTCAAAATTGAAATAATTGATTTAAGTATCGGAGATGTTAATATCCAACCATGCAAAGGTTGTATTTCAACATCGAACGGAATGCACTGTCATTGGAAGTGTAGCTGTTATAGTATTGATTCTAAAACAAAACCAGACTTGATGTACCAATCAGGGATTTACGATAAACTTGAGGAGTGTGATGGCTTTATAACAATAACACCAATACATTGGTATTCTGTTTCAACTCAAGTAAAAGCTATGTTTGACAGATTAGTATGTGCGAATCAGACTATTACAAAAGAGCAAGCTATTGAAATATTTGGCAATGGCAATATAAAAGATTCAGAATTGACAGGAAGAGCAGAACTGAGCGGTCAGTATAAGGATTTATTGAAGAACCATTTAGAAGGAAAATGGGCGGGATTTTATGCACATGGTGACGATGGTGCGAACGACTATGATGGAAATCAACCAGATACTGGTGATACTAATTGGGATGTAAAAAATTCAGTTATGCCACTTGTTTATCAATGCAGATATTCCGGTATAAATGTACCGGATGATTTGATAGAATCATTCTATATAAACAAGGGTGTAGATTATTATCAAGCAAATTTAGATATAGAAAAAAATAAAGAATTTTTTAACAGAGCTGATTCATTAATAGAAAGAATGATTGATTATATCAATAACCAGTCATAGTCATTTTAGTTTTATTGAACACCTTATTCTTTTTTACAATTACTTCTAAATATGGAATATCAGAGGAAATAAGTTCATATTCGTGATCGTTATATGGTACCTTGTTCTTATTCAAGTATAACTCCATAAAACCTTGTTTATTCATTATGAAGTAAATTGGCTGAGCTCTTTTCTCAAAAAGAACACCAAGTACAAGTCTTTTACCTATATAATCAACACTTTCAATTTTACCTTTACATTGTACTCTAACTTTGACCAAATCAACCTTATGACTTTGATTCACTGAAATGAATCCTTTTCGATTGTTTGGCAAGACTAGTGTTGTGTCGAATCTCATTCTAACAGGGTCTGTTATGTAAACTTCAGTTCCGATTAGATTATCATCCGATAGATTATATTCACTAATTGTTCCCTTTGAAAGTATCTCACGAGATTTACAGGATGTTAGAAAAGTAACAGTGATTAAAATGTATAAAATATTTTTCATAAAACAAATATATAAAAAATATGAAATACTTTATCATTTCTTCACTATTTTTTTTATCATTTTGCACAAAGTCAAATTTACCAAGAGACTATAGAAAGATGCAAAACAGGGTTGATAAAAATGAAAGAAGAAATTACAGGGACAGTGTGCTATATTCATTGGATACTATAAATACAAAATGGTTTTATATCTCAGATAGCACACTTATAGGTATTCCTAGAATTATAAAGTAATTATTTATTATACTTTCTATCAATGTGTTTATACCAACGTTCTTGTTTGTGTCCGTTGATAAAAAACCATCCAAAGTATACCTCAAAGAATTTAATAATCTTTTTCATAAACAGTTTAAATATTTTAAAATCGAATTCCAGTTTGGAAAATTTTCACTACCAAAGTGAATATGTTCTCCTTTAAACTTAGTCACTCCATATTTTAACCTATCATCTATTAGTGCTTTTCCAGTAAAAAGAGACTTATCATTTGATATTATAAGTCTTTTGAATGCCGAATCACCTAAATACTTCTCAACCCACAGTCTCTTGTCAGTATAACAAGATGGATTTTCCCAACTTGGTGCGGTTAAAATATAGACTTCATAGAACTCACAGAGTTTTTTAAATGATTCTACCGCACCAGGCATAGGTGGTAAGTCAGCATAAAAACCCGGCATGTGATACAACTTCTTTTTGAAAAGTTCAGTGGTGGTAATTCCTAACTTATCACTCCAAGTTTTCATTTTAGCCTCTGCATCAGCCAAAACACCATCCATATCTACAAAAATAAGTTCTCTTGGATTTTCCAAGTATCCATAAACTGGATCTTTTTCAGAATTGCCGAATAATACAGGGTTCATAGTTCAATATTGAGACCCTATGTATAGAAAATAAAATATTGAAAGTTTATATCTTTGAAACAATTCGGATAAATCTATCACACTCATGCAATACGGTATCAATTTGATGATCATCTATTTCATTTATATACCTTTTAAATCTATAATCATCGGATAATTGTTCAACAGCATAATATAACTTTCTAAGATACTGAAATCTATCTGAGTTTCTCCATATATCTCTCAAAGCTTCTTGCTTAGAGTGAAATAATTCCAAGTCATCAATAGTTTCTATTTTAAATGTCTTAAATCTATTGTAAATAACTTGATTTATCTCTTCAAGCTTCTTAATTAACTTCTTTCTATTCTCTGATAATTCAAGAGAAGTCTCTCTTAAAACTCTTTCTACCTCGGTATTAAAACTTGTATTTACCTTTGATTTATTTACTATATAATCAATAATCTTGTTATAATAGTACTCCTTATCTTGTTCTGATAAAAATCTAAACAGGTAAGATAGTAGAGAATCAAAATCTCCAAAGTGTCTACCTCTTAATACATAATATCCGAATTTTCCGAGTCCAAAGAATCTAAATACTAAATTATTCATATTTGATAGGTCACTTGTTATATTAATTTTCTTAGCAAGCTCCTCCATATATCTGTTAAGATTCTCTCTTCTTATTTCTTCATCACTTTTCAATTTTAAACTTCCTTCTTTTCTCTCATCTCTTTCTGAAGAAATTTCTGTTTTAGTTTTAAATCCTGATTTTTTTAATTCTAAAAAATCAAGTACTAGTGCAAAGTGAGCGTCTGACAACTTTGACTTAACATCAGAAGAATTTTCTAAGCTAAGATTTCTGACGTTTAATGGTGCATTCCAGGTGTAAGGGTCAACCGTTTCTTCAACAAAATCTTCTTCTTTGTAATCTTTAAGTATTAAAACTTTTGGTAACCCAGAGTAATCTCCACTTGTTACATTCCAAGAATATCTTCCGTATTTCATCCAATCGTTGGTGTTATCTGGTTTACCACCGTCAGCTCTATTTTGTATTAGAAATCCTTTTCTATCTTCTATAAACAATCTACCTATAACATTTTTATTGTCAATTCTAGCATAAATAAATGTACCAGTAGGGTAATTTAAAAAGTCAGATGATGATCTTATAGATGTTATCTCGTTATAATCACCTAATTCTTGCGAGGTACTGGTGATATGTGAAAAATTTGGAATACCTGAAACACTTATAGAACCAATTTGACTTCTAATCTTTCCATCAGTTCCAGTAACTGCTATAGACTTACCATCTTTATCAAACCAAAATTTAATCCATTTAAGATCATTATATTTCTTTGGCTTAACACCTGTACCATTACAAACTGGACAAACAACATTTCTAACATTACTTCCCCACTTTCTTTTTACTCTACCACCTTGACAAGTCTCACCTTCTATACCATATCCCTCGAATGATTCAACAGAAGTGGCATCACAAGGTGTGTCTTCGATAGTCATATTCAAGTCTAATGCCTTTTTAAAAGGCAAATATTGAAAATAATCATCCGAATATTTGGAAATAGGAAAATCTATTCTACTAGCGATATTTTTTAATTGCGTTATAAAATTTGTTCTAGCATCTTTTTTAATAAAACCCAAAGTTTTACTTAATTTAACAGACTCAAATGCTTCAAATAATTGTAAATATTTTAACTCTTTCATATTACTGGTCCGACTATTTCTATTTTCACTCCTTTTGATTTTAGTGATTTAATAAGTTCTTTATTTTCAGAAACTACATCCCCTGATAAAATTAATTTCTTAACACTCAAGCCTTCAACAACTTTGGAAAGTTCAGACGGATCTATTGTATAGACTAAGTGTAATTCATCTAAGTTACTTAACTTTGAAAAGTCTAATCCTCTTAAATCACAAGTGATAAGTTGAATCTTTTTCAAATCAAGATTTTCCTTGAACTTTTCTAGTACTTTATCAGTTATTCTACATTTATCAAATGCTACTGAATCTGTTTTCATATTTTTAAATGGTTCAGCATCTTTGATATTAATAAATTTAAATTTAATCCATTCTGGTGTCAAAGGAAGTTCGAAGAAATTTTGAGGAAGTGATGTTGTTTCAATTATTATTTCTTTAATTCTTGCTTTTGGTGATATCTTAACTTTACTCCAATCATATGAATTACTCAAATACATTTTCGTGGCATTTGCACCAATATATTTACCTCTTCTCAATCTGAGAACATCCATATACGGATCTCTAATATTCTGTTCCTCTGGAATATCAGGTGTGAATAAGTAATCACTTCCGTTATAATTTTGTTTATTTTCTGAATATTTCTCAATAATTTCTCCAAAAAGTTTCTTCATTCTATCGGGATAAGCTCTATCAAAGAATATCTGAGGATCCTTGATTGATGGATCAAAAGATTCAATATTTCTAATCATCATTCTTGACACTGGTAAAGTATCAGAAATATGTTCACCATTTCTATTATGTATAGAAGAATCGAACAGTAAAAATGCCGGTATTGAATTAGGGTCAAAAACATTACCAATTACTTGGTCTCTATATCCACCACTATAAAGATTCTGACAAGATGAATAAAATCTCGATACAGACATATTTAAAATATCAGTAGCTTTATGTTGAATTGATAGATACATATCTCTACCGTAAACATCAACTTCTACTTGATAACCTTCTCCACTAAAGTCTTCTCTTGATTTAGAAACTAATCTAGAAACATCACCAGATGTGAATGAATTTGCATCTACTTTAGAATCCGGAAAGCATCTGTTAAAGTCTTCTACAAAAGCATTTATATTGGTTAGATTTTTAGAATACACAATCTTACCAGCTTCTTTTTGAGTTTTTTGTGGTCTTCCATCTTCACCCAAAATAGGTCTTCCATTTTCATCTCTCATTATAACTTCAGTTGCCATAGTTTCAGTAACTGAAATTTTCTTAAAAATCGCATCAGTAAGTACCGAAATTTGATTAATAGTTGGCTTGCTAATGTCAAAGTTATTGAGTATTTTTTCCCACTTACTATCACTCTTCAACAAATTTAAATCAACCGATTCATTAAGTGCCTCGACAAATTTTTCAGGAAGACTTTCAAATATCTTATACACTACATCCAAGTCTGCTGTAAAGAAAGTACCAAGAACTTTTCTCTTGTCTTCTTCAGTAAGTTTCCACCTTCCTTGTTTGATTTTATCAGTTGGATCCACCTCCTCATAGTCTAAAAATTGCTCACCCCAGTTTTGGTTTTTGGCTATAACTTCCTTCTGTTTTTGAGATATTACATCTCTAATCTTTGCTTCGTTAACAAATTTATTTCTAGATTTGATCCATTTCATATTCTATAGATGATATTATTTATAATGCTATATATATATTATAATTTTTAAGTCATTTCTTTTCCAAGAAACTTGTAATTAAAAAAATAATAAAAAAATATATGAATTTTCAAGAGGTGCCAATAAGTATATCAGGTATTGACTACAGTGTTAATCTTGATTTTTTTGAAAGGCTAGATATTCTTGAAGAGAAACTAATAGATGATACATATTTTATTCAGTCTAAAGATGGAAATGGATTTTTTACACTATCAGTAAGTAAAAACTATTATGATATAATAAAAATAGATTTGAAAATTAAAAAAATTTTAGAATAGTTTTAAATATACTAGAATGTTATGAAATCTAATGCTTATAAAGCATAATGAATTAAAATCATAAAAGTTGTATTAAAAAACAAATATAATTTTTCTGAATATATATGGTGTCTAATGAATCGTATTTTATTTTTCTTTTTCTTATTGGTATCTTTCAAATCCTTCTCACAGTGTTTAGGACTACAAACTGGTGCTTATCCAGCAATGGGTGGCATAAATCCAGCACCTACAATAGTTAACGGTGTTCCGACATTTCCACCCAACACTCAAGTAACATTTTGTTACACTTTGCAATCTTTTAATCAGACCGGTGGTAATTGGCTAGAGGGATTCGATATAAATCTTGGACCAGGTTGGAATGCGGCATCAATCATACCAATGAACCCACCTGGTAATTGTAATGGTGGAGGTGGTCAGTGGTTGTGGATGAACAGTGTAACTTCATCGGCAACAGGGTTAACTGTTGGTCCTGGATGGTTTTTTGAAATTGGACAAGGCGGTCCAGTAGATGGAAATCCAGGCAATGATTGGGGAGACAATGGAACGAACTGCGTTTGGAATTTTTGCTTCAAAGTCACAACAAGTAATAGTTGTTTACCAAATCAAAGTCTATATGTTGGAGTTACAGCATCTGGTGACGGAACCTGGGGATCTTGGATAACACAATCCTGTGGAACGACACCATATGTGATGCTTCCCAATAATGCAGTAATAAATAATCTACTACCAGCACTTGGTAGCATAAATCATAATTAGAAATCTATGAATAAAATTATCCTATTCCTTTTACTTTTACCGACTATTTGTTTTTCACAACTGACGACTTTCAACCCTGATACAGTGTGTTATCAATCCAATGGCTCTATATACTCTGTAAATAATGTCTTAGGTCTAAACTATGTATGGACGATTACAGCACCGGGTGTAATAACATCTGGTCAAGGTACGAATCAAATTACTGTTAATTGGTCTGCTGCTAATCCTGGACTTATAGCTAATGCGGTATCAGTTTTCGCTACTAATGCAAATGGATGTCAAAGTCTTCCAGTAAACTTAGATGTTCTTATATACGACATAGTTGTAAATGCTGTTGATTTAAATCCAATGTGTGAGACATTACCCTGCGTCAATCTTGTTGGTAATCCAGCTGGTGGTGTTTGGTCAGGAGTAGGAGTCATTGGTAATCAGTTTTGTCCAGGTCAGTCAGGGCCCGGTCAGTTTAATTTGACTTACACAATTAATAGTGGTGGATGTGTTTTTACAGATGTAATTTCTGCAAATGTAAGTCAACAACCATTACTATTACCAATTCAACATAACTAATATGAAATTATTTTTATCAATATTTTTTTTATTTTCATATGTTACTTACGGACAGCAAGTTATTGAAAAGTGTCCAGAAAATAGAGATATATTCACTTATTTTACGCAGTCTTTTGGTAATAATATCCAAGTCTATAATTGGAAAGTTAATTATAATGGCACAATCTCATATTTCCAAACTCAAACTATACAATTAGAATTTGAAGAATTGGGCTACTGTAACTTAGAGGTTTCTGTTGAAGATGAACTGACTTGTACATCAGAAGTTCAGAAATATGAGATACTAATTGTACCATGTAAGCAAACAACTTTTTATATTCCGAATAGTTTCACTCCAAATAACGATGGAATAAATGATATATTCATGCCGACTGGTGAAAACTTCACAGATTATGAAATGTCGATATTTAATAGGTGGGGTCAGTTAATATTTAAAACGGATAAACTAAGTGGTTGGGATGGTGGAATTAGTGGATACTATGCACCTGAGGGTGTTTATTGTTATATTATAAAATTTAGAGATGTGAAAAATAGGCCTGATATTAGAGTAGGTAATATAACCTTAATAAGATAAATAATCAAAAGTCTTATCCAATAAGGAAAAAAATAAAAAATATTTTTTAATACAACATCATAATTTATTGAAATTTCTCGGAACCCCTTTATTATCAAGGGTTTTGGGGAAATATATAAATTATGAAAAAGATATTTTACATATTAACAATTTTAATTTTTCCATTATTTATTGATTCCTGCTATTTACAACAAGAAGTTGAAATCTATCGCCACAAAAAAGAAAAAACTGGTGATTATTTTCACAAAAAACAAACGGTAAGAGATGGTTTATTTTCTAAAAATAGAAAAATGAGAACCAGACATAAATACCTCTATAAAGATAACAAAGGTAGTTGGCACTTTATTCCTCAAAAAGAAAGAAGAGATTTCATACACTACAAAAGAACTGGTGGTGTTCCAGGGACTGGTGGTAAGGTAAGAGTAATAAAAAGAGGCACAGTAGCAATACCAAAACAATCAAAGAAGAAGAGATAAGTTATATTCTCTATTATTTTCGGTTGTGTGTAACCACTTTTCAATTTCTTTTTTAATCAATTCGTGTGTGTGATTATAAGATATTTGATTTATTTCAGTTACCGAAGATATTTGATTTTCAAAATTTTCAATAATCTCTGAGAGTGTCCAAATATTTTTATACCTACCCGAGCTCAACATTGGTTTTTCTGAAAGAGACATTATAAACCTAATGACTCTTTTCAATTCTGACCAGTCCTCATTTGATACCTTCCAAGTTTTTAACCACTCAACTGTATTGTTGGTAAAATATGATTTATCAAAATCATTTGAAGTTACATCTACACCAATATATTTACTCCACTTTTCTTTAATATAATCAGGTGATTGTTTTGTCCAATCGCAATCAAAAGATGGGTGAAATAAAAAACAAAATTGAATTAAATTATCTAATTGATTCTTTCTCATCATTGCTAATATACAAATTAATATATACAATATGAAAAAATTCACAAGTATAAATGAGAGTAAAGACTTGGGTAGATTTGTAATGTCAGATTTAGAGTTTAGTAAATATAAAAACTCAATCAACTACATATTGAGAGATATGTATAAAGATCATACAGTTTTGGTCGAAGGAATGACTCTTATTAAGGCACTGCCAGTGGAGAGAAATATAGGTAGAGAATTCTCAACACTCAATAAGGTCAACACAAACATCACACTATTAAGAAAAATGGTAAACAAATTCAATTTGAATAACACTGATGATTTGATAGAATTTATAAGAAATAATAAAAAAGATTTATTTACAGAACAAGGCAATTACTTTGACTTGATTTTTTCTACCATCAGAGGAACTGAAAAAAGAGGTGAAGATAATGAGGATTTTGTATGTGACTACATTAGAAAAATTGTAAAGTCTAAATTTAATGAAGATATCAATCCATTTAGAGAAGCAACCTCATCTTATAAAGATATGATACTCGGAATTGACATAACATTCACAGTAGGTGGAAAGGAGTATACTTGTCAAGTTAAGCCTCTTAAATTCGTAAATTATACAGATGATTTTATAGTTATTACTAGCTCAGGTCTAATAAAGGAATATGATACTAACTATATTGCATTTGCAAATGTAGATGACAATAAGGTATTACTATTTAGAAATAAAAAAGATGATATGTCTATAAATGGTGATACGGTAACTATAAACAAAAAGAATCTCGTAAATATATAAGCAAATATAATTTTGTTTATGTTAGAATTAGATTGGTATTGTCAGACACCTTTAGACTTTGAGCATAAAAATTATCTACTGCTTCAATATCTAAAATCAATAGACGATAGCTACTCATCACACATATTAAGTCCATATCTTCTTTGGACCGAAAAATTAGTAAGTGAGTTAAAAGACTTCGCATCAAAATCTTCTTTTTTAGAGTCATCACTTAGAAGAGATATGATATCAATAGATTTAGTCAAAATGCAGATTATTAGGAAAAATATTGAAAGAAATGATGAAATCAAAATAATATTTGAAATTGTGGAATATTCGACGCCATTATTACAAAGTAAAATTAAGTTAGGTTACAAACTACTTGATAAGTATCCACAAATATTATATTAACTTAAATAGTGCTTAATCATATAAATATTAATATGTTTATAAATAACCAAATAAAACCAGAAGAATATAAGGAAGATTTTCTAAATAATGGGTCGGTCATAATAAGAGACTTTCTAAATGATGAACATATTAATAAATTATATAATTTTTTAAACTCTAACATGCCAGATGATTGGTGGTATTCATCTTCTTGTCCAGGTACAGAAGGTCAAGTGAGGTATATAAGAAACACAACTTCAAATATCGAAGTTATAAATAATGAAAGAGAATTTTCGGAGAAAGTTTTCAATGAAGGTGGTTACTCATATCATTTTTATAGGTCGATTGGAGACCATTATGAAACTTGTATGTGTGAGGAATGTTGGTTTAGAGATTGGTTGAAGTCTGACGAGGTTATTTCATTTCTGAACAAAGTATCGGGATTCGAAATAACAAACTTCAGTACAATGTTCGCATCAAAATACACGAGTGGTTGTTTTTTAGGACCACATCATGACGACACATTAGGAAAAATTGGATTTGTTTTACAATTAACAAAAGATTGGAGACCTCAATGGGGAGGAATTCTTCATTTTTTGAACGATTCCTTAAACAAAATAGAATATAGTGAGTCACCGACTTTTAATACACTAACTTTATTTCACATACCGGAAGGTATGGGTAAATGGCATTATGTCTCACATGTGGGTCCTGGAGTATCTAAAAGTAGAATAGCATATTCAGGCTGGTATTATTAATTCCAAACCTTATCTAAAAAATCATATCTTCTATAAAAATAATAATATATTGGTTTGTCATTGACGATGAATCTGACTATATAAAATTGACCATCAACCTTAGATACTAACTCACAGTCATAAGTACCCTCGTCATCGTCAAACCATTTTGCATTAAAAGTTTTATTAACTATTTCAAATTTTAAGTAGTGATTGTAAAAACAAAGTCCATTTTTATCCACATCTAAATAATAGAGTTGTCCAACTCTATCTAGAGAGTTATCACCAGTAAATCCCTGAAATCTTCTATCTCCTATAAGGAATAGATTATATCTTTCTTGAGAGAATACTGAAATACCGATCAACATGGCAAAGGCCAGTAAAATGTACTTCATAGATTATATATAACTCTCTGAAATACAAGTAAATACTGATGTTTATAAATTTTGTGAATTTTAAATATCTATAAAAAAAGAAATCCGATAGAAACTCAGTGCGAATGAGTTTTACTATCGGATTGAGATTAAAAGTCTCGCACACTTCACCTCTCTATGACATATTTTTATAAAATGGACACTGTATGTCAAAGTGTCTTACCTGCGGTGCCACAGGAATTTGGAATTGGCCCAACCTTCCCTATAAGGCTCACTCAGTTTTAATTCAGACTGTTAGGGTCAGTCAATTTTATCTGAGTTTTAAAAAATTTCAAGGTCATTTGGCTAGTCGGCTTTTGGCAGCTCCCATTTGACACTACAAATATAAGGATAAAATTAATATATACAATATGAAAATAAAAAAATTTTATCAAATTAAAGAATCATCTGAAAATTCCAAAGTTTCAATGAATAGAATTGATGCTGGTGTCTTGGATGTTATTAATTTTCTTAAAGATAATAACATAAATAATTGGACAGAATTTACAACATCTGGAAGATTCGATAGGTGGGTTGTTGATAAGATAATAGATTCTAATTGTGAAACTAAAGAGGACTTGAATGAATTTAGATATAAACTAAAATTAGAATTAAGTGACCTCAATCAATTAAAGTCTATGCTTAAAGAGTATGAAGAGATGGAGGAATATGAAAAGTGTTCTGAAATACAAAAAAAGATATCAAATAAGAGGTAAGAACTTAGTAATAAATATCTTATATAAAAATAAAAAAGTCATATGTCAAATCTTAAAAAATATCTTTCCTTCTGGATTTATATAATGTTTCATGTCACTAAAAAAGTATTGTATACAATTGCATCTAAAAGAAATCAATTTGTTAAAATGTTGGAATACAAACATAAGTCACTTGACAATTATTATAGAGGAGAAGGAACCTTATTTTTGTGGCTTCAAATAATAATTTTCTGGACATCACTCATCAATTCAATAATTGACTCAGATTTCTTTCCATTTAAAGTTTGTTTAGGATTGGTATCTCTAATAGCTGTTTTAAGAACTATTGAATATATTGAACCAGACTTGATACCTTAGATAATTATTTTATTATCTGTAAAGAATTTAATCATCAATTCTTTCATTTTGTCCAATTCTTGATACTTATCAAAATTTAATCTATCTGATTTATGTTTTAAAAAATGTAAGGTGACTTTACCATCAACTAAAACATAATATGAATCAAATTCTACTATTCTAAATTTATTATCTATTTTCCAATTGAATCGGATTATGTGAGAAGTATCAGTAAAGAATTGAACTATAAATATATTTTCTTTGACTTTTGAATAACCTACTTCAATTCTTTTAATCTTGTAGTCTAATAATTTCTTCGAACTCAAACCATCGAGTAGGTATTTACATATGCTAATAAGAGCCTTTTTGTTTTTATCAACATCTGATTCCTTCTTAAATAACCACATCTCTTCAAAAGTTTTTACATATATCATAAATTTAATAAAGTATATATTAAATCAATAATAAAAATTGACTATATTTGTATTCTAAATAAAATTAATTATGGCAAGCGAAAGAGACCTTATTAGATTAGAGAAAGAAATCTATTCAAAAATGAAACAAATTAAAAGTGGTCAATTACTACCCAAAGACTCCGGCATAGGTAAAGTGATAAATCTAATGAAGAGTCTGGATGAGCCTTATGATTTTACTAATTGAAAATCCTTTCTATACTTTAAGACCGCTAAGTCTTTTGCCTTTGCCTCAATTTCAACATCAAAGTCTAAACCAAATGTTTGTATTTCTTCATAGATATAATCAGCATGTGCAGTAGCTACACCTTTCATATCTTCAATTAGTTTAGAAGAACTCATATGTGTTAGTTGTCTTGTATTCCAAGTAGAGTGTGCTAGTTTAAGAGCCTCTTCCATAGTTTGATCTTGTGGACCGTAGTTGAAGTGGTGTTGATCGAATACAATTGGTATACCGATTTCTTTATGAATCCAATCATATAACATCTTCACAGAGTATTGATTTGGACTATCATCATTTTCAACAGTCAATCTCTTTTTACAAGAGTCTGAGAGTAGATTGAAACTTTCACAGAACTTCTTAGCAGCGACTTCTCTTGAAGGTTGTGTTGTACCAACGTGAATATTAATTGGGTAATATGTAGACTGTTCAAGACCCATTAGATCCATCAAGTAGGCATGTTGATCTAATTCAGAAACTGCTTTGTATATCACATCTTGTCTCGTACTACCAAGTACATTGAACGGCCCAGGATGATATGAAACTCTCATATCATTTGATTTTACTTTGTTGCCAATATCTTGAAGTAATTTACTAATAGTCTTGAAATTTGGAAGTTCATCAAACATATATTCTGACATCCAGGGAAAAGAATCTGAGGACATTCTATAAATATGAATATCATTTTTTATATTCCAGTCAAGAACTTTTAATGTATCAATAAGATTAAGTATTACGAGTTCTGAGACATAAGGTAATCCTTTTGAATCAAAAGTTTTTCTGACCATTGAACGATTAACAAGTAATTGTTCTTTTTTCTTTTTATCTTGGTTACAACCAAGTGGTATACAACAATATCCAATATTTTTCATTAAGACAAATATAATAAATTATTTTATATATACACTATGAAGTTTATAAAAAAATATAAATCATTTGAGAGTTTAATGCACTCATCTATTGAATCCTCTGCTTTTGGAGAAGATGAGTTGAATGATATCAAAGATTTATATAATGACATAGTTGATGATCTGAATTTAGAAAATGTTAAATCTACAAGTGAGATGACGAGTCCTTTGACTTCTAGACTAAATACATTACATCCTTATAGAGATAAGATATTTGAGGTACACATAGATATCAGAACTATCGGTCAGAGTCTAGTCGATAGAGACGCCGCTCATTTTCTTACAGAAAAAATTAAAGACAAATTAATACCCTACGTGGTAAGATTTAGAAAAATAGGATTTTCAGTTTCAATGGGAGATGTACAAATGAAATTAGATTCCTGGAACTTTATAACATGTGGTATAAAAATAAAAATAACAAAATGAAAATTAGAAGATTTAACGAAATGGCTGACTTTGATTTAGCAGATGATATCGCAAAAGATTTGTTGCCAAAATTACAACAAAAAAGATCTCAAGGAGAAAAAATTACACCAGAATACTTCGATAAATTTATGAAAGAACATGGTGGTGACTTATCAATGACAGATGCTGTTATATCTTCTTTAGTTGATATGGGATTTGACTTTGATATGAATAGTGATGAAGAGGATTGCAATACTTGTGATTAAAAAACTCTAATCTCAAATCCATAGAAATTACCCTGGTCTTTTAGGTATTCTTCAAATGTTGTATAACCGTCATCATTAAGATAATAATTATCATGCTCATCATATCTTGAGATAAAAAAATTGCACCCTTCACTCTCTACATAATCTTTTATTGACTTTACAACATTATTAAAAGATTCCCTATCTGTTTGAAATCCGTAGGATGTATCGGTAATTTCAATAAGAATACAATAAGGTAAAGTCGAGGTGCCTCTAAAATCAATTGATTTACCTGATTTTATATAATTATCACTAAGAGTATAATTAGCAGTGGGTCTAACAACATAATCTAAACCTAAATCTCCGAATTCAATACAGAGGTCTTCTATATGTTTAAAAATATCATTAAACATATCATCTTCTATTGACTCATTGAATTTTTTCAAGTATTTCATAATTTAAATTAATCCCATTTTGACATATTTATAGACATATTGTGTGGTGCAGTATTATTACCACCGAAATATGGCCAAAGTTTATATCCAATTTTAAAATCAGATTTTTTATCAATCCTTACCTCAGAAGGTGTAGACCAACTATCATCAACACTAAATAGCCAGTTTTTACCTTCATCTACAAGAGTAAGAAAATACTCAGTATTTAAATCTAAATTTCTAATTAGTTTTGATTTCCTAACACCATCATCATACACATATGCATAGAGATGTATTGTATTTTCTTTGTAGAACCATCCAAATCTAGCTGAATCTTTGTGGTGATTCAAACCTAGAGAATAACCAAATAGTTTATTAATATCTTCCTGATCCTCTTCATTTAGAATATAAGAGCAGTTTTTATCAAAGCTTACTATGTAACTCAAAAATCTATCGACATTTATTAGATTACCAATTTTATATAAGACTTGATTAGAATAATGACTACCTTTAATTATTGAGAATTTCATATTGTATATATTCATATATTAATATATAATAAAAATATTTCTGTATGAGTAAATTAAAATACATTAAGCTATTTGAAAATTTTGAAAAAGAAGAAAGTGAGGAAAATCCAAAATTAAAAGGACATAACTATACTATTGAAGATCTTAGAAAAATGGGTCACAATATCACAAACTATAAAATAGATAAAGGTGAAGTTATATCAATAGATAATATTGATGTCAACAAGTGGATTCAAGAACACATTGAAGAAAGTGAACCAGATTCTGAGCAAGAAGAAAGTGGAGAAAGTTCTTAAAATAAAAAAAGACTATCATAATGATAGTCTTTTTTATTTTAAGAAACAATCTTAATACATACCACCTGGCATTGGTGGTTCATCAGATTCTTCCTTTTCATTGACCAATGCACACTCTGTAGTGAGTATCATTGAAGCGGCTGAGGCCGCATTTTGAAGAGCTACTCTTGAAACTTTTGTAGGATCAATTACACCCGCTGTAATTAATGGCTCATAGGTTTCAGTTCGAGCATTGTAACCATAGTCATCAACACCTTCTCTTACTTTATTAACCACTACAGAAGCATCACCACCACAATTGTTAACAATTTGACGAAGTGGTTCTTCGATAGCTCTTCGAATGATAGAGATTCCAGTAGTTTCATCTTCATTAGAACCCTTCAAACCTTCCAATTTTTGAGTTGCTCTAATGTAAGCTACACCACCACCTGCGATGATACCCTCTTCAACTGCCGCTCTAGTTGCGTGAAGAGCATCATCTACACGGTCTTTCTTCTCTTTCATTTCGACTTCAGTTGCTGCTCCAATGTAGATTACAGCAACTCCACCTGCTAGTTTAGCAAGTCTTTCTTGAAGTTTTTCACGATCGTAATCAGAGGTAGATGACTCAATTTGAGACTTAATTAAACCTACTCTCTCTTTAATTGACTCCTTCTGACCCATGCCATTTATGATAGTAGTATTATCTTTGTCAATAACAACTCTCTCACAACGACCAAGGTCTGATAAATCGGTAGTGTCTAACTTCATACCAATTTCTTCAGAGATAAATTTACCACCAGTTAGAGCGGCAATATCCTGTAAAATTGATTTTCTACGGTCTCCAAAAGCAGGGGCTTTAACAGCAGCTACTTTAAGACCAGCTCTAACTTTGTTTACTACTAAAGTAGCCAAAGCCTCACCATCCAAATCTTCGGAAATTATCAAAAGAGGTTTTGAAGTTTGGACTGCCTTTTCCAAAATTGGGAGGAGTTCTTTCATAGAGGAAATTTTCTTGTCATAGATAAGAATGTAGGGATTATCCATCTCGACAGTCATCTTTTCAGTATCAGTAACAAAGTAAGGTGATAAGTATCCACGGTCGAATTGCATTCCTTCAACAGTTTTAACTTCTGTTTCAGTGCCTTTTGCTTCCTCAACTGTGATAACACCCTCTTTACCAACTTTAGCTACTGCGTCAGCGATAAGTTTACCAATGACTTCATCGTTGTTTGCAGAAATAGAAGCGACTTGATGAATTTTTTGGTAGTCAGTTCCAACCTTTTGAGATTGCTCTTCAAGAGATTTAACTACAACCTGGACAGCCTTGTCCATACCTCTTTTTAAATCCATTGGATTTGCACCAGCTGCCACATTTTTTAATCCAGCATTTACAATTGCTTGAGCCAAAACAGTAGCAGTTGTTGTTCCATCACCAGCTTGGTCAGCTGTTTTTGATGCAACTTCTTTTACAATTTGAGCACCCATGTTTTCAATAGCATCAGAAAGTTCAATTTCTTTAGCCACTGTAACTCCATCTTTAGTAATTACAGGATTTCCGAATTTTTTGTCGATAACGACATTTCGTCCTTTAGGACCAAGAGTAACTTTAACAGCATTTGCTAGTTGGTCTACACCTCTTTTTAGACCATCTCTTGCTTCAAGATCAAATTTAATTTGTTTCGCCATAATTTTAATTTTTAATTTTTAATTTTAGATGATTGCGTAAATATCAGATTCTTTCATTATAAGAAGATCTTTATCCTCAAACTTGAACTCTGTTCCACTGTATTTACCATACAATACAGTATCTCCCACTTTGACAGTGAGTGGTTCATCTTTTTTACCATCACCAATAGCGATTACTCTACCACGCTGTGGTTTCTCTTGAGC
>SXGQ01260048.1_pt1 | contig 41951 bp, 28 predicted proteins | sample 3178371 | NCBI WGS metagenome assembly SXGQ01 (sample SAMN11356859, study PRJNA531348) | freshwater metagenome | isolation source: freshwater sample F1-20 | place: China: Fuxian Lake, Yuxi | collected 2017-12-25
ACCCCGTGGAGCAGGCGGGCACCTACCCGCTGCCGGAGGCCCAGCTCGACCGGTTCATGTTTCTGGTGGAGCTCGACTATCCGAATGAGGAGGAGGAGGTGGCGATCGCGCGGACGACGACCGGCGAGCCGCCGCCCGCCCTCGACCACGTGATGACCGCGGCGGAGATCATCGACTACCAGCAGCTCGTGCGGCGGGTGCCCGTGCCCGACCACATCTACCGGTTTGCCGCCAGGCTCGTGCGGAAGACGCGACCGCGGGGCGAGTCGGCGCCGGCCTGGCTCAAGCCGCTCGTCTCGTGGGGTGCCGGTCCGCGGGCCGTGCAGAATCTCGTGCTGGGCGCCAAGTCGCGGGCCGCGCTCTCGGGCAGTTACATGGTCCGCCTCGAAGACGTCGAAGCGGTGGCGGCCCCGGTGCTCACGCACCGGCTGATCACCACGTTCGCCGCGCAGGCCGAGGGGATCGACGCCAAGCAGATCGTCGCCCGCCTCGTGAAGGAGACCGTCGAGGAGCAGGCGGGCTGACTCCACGTGGAGCAGGCCCCGCGCGGCCCTGGTCCATTCCGTCGCCGGGAATCCCCCCCGTCGAACAGCACCCCCGGGTTTTCCTCCACGCCGCATGTTCACCGACCGCCAGCCGCGATCGTTCCTCGAGCCGCAGGTGCTTGCCAGGCTCTCCGCGGTGCCGTTGCTGGCGCGTCGCCCGATGGTGGGCAGCGTGTCGGGGCGGCATGCGAGCCCGCACCGCGGCTCGAGCGTCGAGTTCGCGGAATACCGCAAGTACGTGCCGGGCGACGATCTCCGCCGGCTCGACTGGCGGGCGTTCGGGCGCTCCGACCGCCACTATGTCAAGGAGTACGAGGCCGACACCAACCTCCGGCTGTGCCTCGTGCTCGACACCTCGGGCTCGATGAACTTCGGCTCGGGTGAGGTGACGAAGATCGACGTCGCGCGGCGGATCTCCGGTGCGCTGTCGTACCTCGCTTCGCAACAGGGGGATGCGGTCGGGATATCCTGCGTGGCCGACGGCATCGTGCGGACGCTTCCCCCGCGGCGCAGTCCGGCGCATCTGCGGCTCGTGTTCGACGTGCTCGACGAGGTGAAGCCCGCGGGGCCGACGCGGCTGCCCGAGGTGCTCCATGAGTTCGCCGAGACGATCCGGCAACGGGCCGTGGTCGTGATCGTCTCCGACCTGTTTTCCGATCCGGCGGCCCTGGCATCGGCGTTCAGCCACCTGCGGTTCCGCCGGCACGACGTCGCCGCCTTCCACCTGCTCGATCCGCAGGAGATCGCGTTCGATTTTCAACGGCCGACACGGTTTCTCGACATGGAGGGGGGCGCGGCGATCTTCGCCGATCCGATCGACATCGCCGAGCGTTATCACCGGGCAGTGGAGGCCTACCTCGCCGACATGAAGAGGATCGTGCTGGAGTCGGCCGTCGATTACCACCGCGTCACGACCGCCGAGCCGTATGAGCAGGCGGTGGCCAGGTTTCTGGTGGGCCGGGCGGCCGGGAGGGGACTGCGATGACGTTCCTCCAGCCCTGGGTGCTCGCCGCGCTGCCGTTGGTCGCTTTGCCGCTGATCATCCACCTCATCAATCAGCGGCGGTTCCAGACCGTCCCTTGGGCCGCGATGATGTTTCTGCTGTCGGCCCGGGCGCTGTCGCGGGGCTATTCGCGGCTGCGGCACTGGTTGATCATGGCGCTGCGGATGCTGGCGGTGGCGGCCGTGATCCTCGCGGTGGGTCGGCCGCTGTCCCGGGGCTGGCTGGCGCTCGCCGGTGGCGGCCGTCCGGATTCGGCGATCGTCCTGCTCGATCGCTCGCCCAGCATGCAGGCCCGCGACCCCGACGGCCGGGAGTCGAAGCTCGACACCGGCCGCCGGCAGCTCGTCGAATCGCTCGAGACCCTCGGCCCCGGCCGGGTCATGCTGACCACCGATGCCGTCCGGGGGCCCGTCGAAGTGCCGGGAGCCGCGGCGGTCACCGAACTGGCGACGGCCGGGCCCGTGGCCGCGGCCGCCGACATTCCGGCGCTGCTCCAGTCGGCCTACGAGTACATCCGCGAGAACGGCGCGGGCACGACCGAGATCTGGATCTGCTCGGATCAGCGGGCCAACGACTGGCGTCCCGATGACGGCGCCTGGGGGGGCATCCGGGATGCGTTCGCGAAACTTCCACAGCAGGTGCGCATTCAGCTCGTTTCCTTCCCGGCACCGGCGGCCGGCAACTTCGCGGTCCGCGTGGGGGGCGTGCGACTCGAGACCGTGGGTCGCGACCGTCAGCTCGTCGTCACCGTTTCGGTGTCGCGGCTGGATGAGGGCCCGCGGGTCACGCTGCCCTTGACGTTCGAGATTGGTGCCGCGACGACGGTCGTGAACCTTGAGGTTTCCGGACGCGAGGCCGTGCTCAGGAATCACGTCATACCGCTGGAGCGGGCGGCGGGCCCGCGCGGCTTTGGCACGGTCTCGATTCCGGCCGACTCCGACCCCGCCGACAACGAGTTTTTCTTCGCCTACGACGAGCCGGCGCCGCGGCGGTCGCTCGTGGTGGCCGACGATCCCGCCGTGCGGAGGGTCCTGGAGCTCGTGGCCGGAATCGCCCCTGAAAAGGATGCGTCGGCGACGGTCGACGTGCTCGCGGCCGGCGGCCTCGCCACGGCGGCATGGGACGACGCGGCGGTGCTGCTCTGGCAGGCGGCCCTGCCTGAAGGCCCCGATGCCGACGCGGTGCGGGCCTTCGTGGAACGCGGCGGCCAGGTCGTCTTCTTTCCGCCCGACGCGCCGACGCCGGCCGCCTTCGCGGGCGTCTCGTGGGGCCAGTGGACCGGTCACGCGCCGGCGGTCGCCCCCGAATCCTGGCGGACCGATCAGGATCTCCTCGCCAACACGCTCGCGTCAGGCGCGCTGCCGCTGGGCGAACTGGAGGTGCGGCGGTCGTGCGGGATAGCGGGCGACGCCGTCCCCTTGGCGTCGCTGCCCGGAGCCGTCCCCCTCGTGGCCCGTTCGTCCGAGATCGAGGGAGTGACCTTCTGCGCCACCACGCCGGCGGCACGCGATTCCTCGCTGGCCGACGAAGGAATCGTGCTCTATGCGCTGGTGCAGCGGGCGATCGACCGCGGCCGCACGGTGCTCGGCTCCGCGCGGCAACTCGACGCGGGGCCGGCGGCCGTCGCGGTCGCAGCATCCGGCCCGGCCTGGACCAGGCTCGCGGGCCCGGTCGGCGGCGCATCGACCGAAGCCGGCCTGCACGCCGGGGTGTTTCAGACGGGCGACCGACTCATTGCCGTGAACCGACCGGCCGCCGAGGACGGGGCGGTCGCCATCGGCGACGACCGCACCGACGCCCTCTTCCGCGGTCTCGCGTTTTCCAGGATCACGGGCCGGGCGGGCGACTCCGACAGCATCGTGCAGGAGATCTGGTGGGCTTTCCTGATCGCGATGCTGCTGGCGCTCGTCGGTGAAGGCCTCCTGAGCCTGCCGAGGAAGCCGGCTCAGAACGCGGGCGTTGCCGGTTTTCGGCCGGCGGGGGCCGCCGCATGAACGACCTTGCCGGGCTCCGGTTTTTCACGACCCCGTGGACGATCGGCCTGTCGGCTGTGCTGGTGGCGGCGATCGCGGTCGTGGCCTTCATCACGTGGCGGCGAAGCGGCTTCGCCGCCGGCACCGGACTCGTCGAATTGCTGCGGCTCGTGATCGCCGGTTTCGTCGCGGTTCTCCTCAATCAGCCGGAGTGGGTGGAGGAGCATCGGCCCGATGAGAAGCCGACCATCGCCGTGCTCTGGGACGCGTCGCGGAGCATGGACACGATCGACGTCGTCTCGAGCGGCACCGTGGCCGCGGTCGGCCCGCGGTCTCGGCGAGATGCCGTGGCGCCGCTCACCGAGAGTGAGTCGTGGACGGCGCTGGCGGAGCGGTTCAACGTGGTGGTCGAGCCGTTCTCGCCGGCGCCCCCCGGAATCGGCACTGATCTGGGCGACCCGCTGGCGAAGTCGCTCGAACGGTTCGAGGCATTGCGTGCGGTGGTGCTGGCCTCCGACGGCGACTGGAACAAGGGTTCGCCCCCGCTCGATGCCGCCCAGGGCCTGAGGCTCGCCCAGGTGCCCGTCTTCGCCGTGCCGGTCGGCAGCGCGACGAAACTCCCCGACGTGGAGCTCGCGAGCCTCGACTGCCCCAGCATGGGAGTGGCGGGAAAGCCGGTCCGCGTTCCATTCACGATCGTTTCGTCGCTGCCGACCGAGCGGGTGGTGATCGTCACGCTCACGCCGTCGAGCGGCGAGAAGCTCGTGAAGGAGGTCCGCCTTCCCGCGATGGCGACGGTCTCCGACTGGATCTACTGGACGCCCCCGGGGGTTGGCGATTACACGATCGCGATCACCGTGCCCGTCGAGCAGGGGGAGATCCTGACCGACAACAATGAACGCACCGCGCCGATCGCCGTGCGGCAGGAGAATCTCAAGGTCCTCGTCGTCGAGAGCGTGCCGCGGTGGGAGTATCGCTATCTCCGCAACGCGTTGGCCCGCGATCCCGGCGTGGACGTGTCGTGTCTGCTCTACCAGCCCGGGCTCTCGAAGCGGGGAGGCGGCAACAAGGACTACATCCAGACGTTCCCCGCGGGCCTCGACGAGCTCTCGCAGTATGATGTCGTGTTTCTTGGCGACGTCGGCGTGGGCAACGGCCAGCTCACCGACGAGGACTGCCGGCTGCTGAAGGGGCTCGTCGAATACCAGGCCAGCGGCCTCGTGTTCATGCCCGGATGGCGGGGCGAGCAGATGTCGCTCGTCCCCACCCCGCTCGAGGAACTCTGCCCCGTGGTCATGGATGTCGCCCGGCCCGATGGCGTGGCCACCGACGGCCCGCGGCGGCTCGTGCTCACCGAGGCCGGCCGCAAGAGCCTGCTCACGAAGCTCAGCGACTCCGGCGACGAAAATGTCGCCGTCTGGGAGAGTCTGCCGGGGGTACAGTGGTATGGGCCCGTGCTCCGGGCCAAGGCGGGCAGCGAGGTGCTCGCCGTTCATGAGGATGCCGCCAATGAGTATGGCCGGATTCCCCTCCTCGTCACCCGCACGTTCGGTGCCGGAAAGGTGCTCTACATGGCCACCGACGGCGCCTGGAGGTGGCGGAAGGGGGTGGAGGACAAATACCATTACCGATTCTGGGGTCAGGTCGTCCGCTGGATGGCCTATCGCCGCAACATGGCCAAGGGTGAACGCATGAGCCTGTCGTTCGCACCGGAACAGCCGCAACTTGGCCAGTCGATCGCGATCGACGCCCGGATCGCCGAGGCCGGCGGCGAGCCGCTCGCCCGTGGCGAAGTGACGGCGAAGATCCGGGCCCCGTCCGGCGCGGAGGAGACGGTGCGGTTCACCTCGCCGGGGGGTGACGGGGAGTGGGGCGTGTTTGCCGGGACGTTCATGCCCGCCGAGCCCGGACAGCACGACGTGCGGCTCTCGTGCAAGGAGACCGGCGACACGCTCGAAGCCTCGATCTTCGTGCAGGGATCGGTGCAGGAGGGCCTCGGCCGGGCGGCGCGGCCCGAGGTGCTTGCCGAGATCGCCCAGGTGACCAGGGGCCGCGTCGTGCGGCCGGAGGAAATCCCCGCTCTCGTCACCGCCTTGGCGGCGCTGCCCGATCCGCCGCCCGAGGTGCGGCGGCTGCAACTCTGGAGCCATCCGCTGGTCGCGGCGGCGCTCGTCGCGCTTCTCGGCCTCTTCTGGGTGGGACGCAAGCGGCAGGGGCTCGTCTGATGAACACGCTGCACCGCGACCTGCCGCGCCGCCCGCCGGGCGACGAGATCACCACGGGGCCAATCGCATGAACACCGCCGACGCCCGGTTGATGCCGAGCCGAGCCATCGCCCTGCCCGACGACCTCGAGCGGCGGCTCGCGGCCTTTCGCGGGCTCGTCCGGCGGGTCAAACTGTTCGAGGCCTGCTGCGGGGCCCTCTGTGGGATCGCCGTCGCCTTTCTGGTGATGTTTCTCCTCGACCGCCTGCTCGACACGCCCCGGTGGGCGCGGTTCGCGGTGGGAGGGGTGGCGGTGGCGGCCTGCGCGGCGATCCCGCTGGCATTTCATCGCTGGGTCTGGCGACACCGCAGCCTCGATCAGGTGGCGCGGCTCATCGGCCGGCGGTTTCCCTCGCTGGGCGACGAGCTCCTCGGCATCATCGAGATCGTCCGCAGCGCCGCGACGGGAGGCCAGTCGCGGGCCCTCTGCGAGGCTGCCGTCGCGCAGGTCGCGGAGCGGTCGCGGCGGTTCGAGTTCCGCGAGGCCGTGCCCCCGGCGCGGCCCTGGCTCTGGGCGACGCTCGCCGCGATCCCCCTGGCGGCGGTCGTGGCCATCTCCGCCGTGGTGCCCGAGGCGGCGGGCAACGCCTGGGTGCGGCTGCTCGCGCCCTGGCGGGAGATCGACCGCTTCACGTTCACCCGCATCGCCCCCCTGCCCGTCCGGCTCGTGGTGCCGCACGGCGAATCGACGACGCTGGGGGTGACCCTCGTCGACGACGCCCGCTGGCGGCCGTCCCGGGCCACCGCACGGATCGGCGGGCAGCCGCCGCTCACGGCGATCAGGGATGATCAGGACTATGTCTTCCCACTCCCGCCCCAGCTTGCCGACGGCACGCTGGCGGTGGCGGTCGGCGACGTCCGGCGGCGGGTGCGGATCGAGCCGCTGCACCGGCCGGCGCCGGGTGGCCTCGAGGCCGAGGTGACACTGCCCGGGTATCTCGAGCGGCCGGGAATCAAGCGGCAGGACATCCGTGGCGGCACGCTCGCTCCGGTGAAGGGCAGCGCCGTCACCGTGGTGGCGACGGTGAATCGCGACCTCGCGGCGGCGACGGTCGATGGTGTGTCGATCGAGCCGGAGGCCGCCGTGATCCGCACGCCGTCGCGGATCGTCGACGCCGACTCGCGGATGACGATCACTTGGCGTGACCGGGAGGGGCTCGAAGCCGCGGAGCCGCTCGAGCTCATGATCACCGCCCGCACCGACGAGCCGCCCGCCGTGGTGATGCTCGACGTGCCGCAGACCCGCGGCATCCTGCTCAACACCGACACGCTCAAGTTCAAGGTGGCTGCCCGTGACGACTTCGGGATTCGCAGGGTGGGCCTCGTGTGGGAGAGTCTCGCCGAGGGCGACGCGGCGGCCGGCGCGGCCGGCACCGAGCAGGGCAACCGGATACTCCGCGCCGGTGGCGGCGACGTCGAATCACTCGACGCGGTCGCCACGTTCTGCCCGGAGGCGCTGGGCATCGCGCCGCAGCCGATCTCGCTGCGGGCCTTCACGGAAGACTTTCTCCCCGGCCGGCCCCGTGTCTACTCATCGGCCCTCCTTCTCTATGTCGTCGATCGTGCGGAGCACGCACTCGTGCTCAACACCAGACTGCAGCAGTTTCGCCAGCAGGCCAGCGAGGTCCGCGACCGCGAGATGGGTCTGCTCGCGACCAACAAGGAACTCCGCGAGCTGCCGGCGGAACAGCTGGCGGCGAGCGAGACGCGGGCCAGGATCGAGTCCCAGGCATCCGCCGAGCAGACCAATGCCCGCCGGCTCGAGCGGCTCGTCGACGAGGGCGCCGAGCTGGTCCGCGAAGCGCTCAAGAACCCGGAGTTTGAGGCGGCGACCCTCGAACAGCTCTCGGAAGACATCCAGAGGCTCGCGGACATCGCCGAACAGCGGATGCCGTCGGTCGCGGAGCTGCTCGAGCAGGCGGCGTCCGCACGACTTGCCACGGGCAAGCCCGCTGCGGGACAGGAGGGACGTCAGCCCAAACCGGGTGATCTCGCGGGACAGCCGGGCCCATCGGGCCAAGCTGAGTCGGGTGAGTCGGGTGAGTCGGGTGAGTCGGGTGAGGGCCAGCCGGGCGAGAGTGGTGAGCAGCCGCCGAAAGTTGGCGAACAGCGAAGCCAGTCGAACGGCGGCGAATCGGCCGCCGCCGGCGAGCAGCCCCCGCAGCCCCCCGTGCCGCAGGTGGTTGACGTCGAGTCGTCGCAGCAGCCCAAGGGCGAAAAGCCGGACGATGGAAAGCCGAGCGGGCCGTCGGGAGGCGGGGGCGCCGGCCGGCTGGGTCTGCCGTCCACGCAGGCGGGCGTGTCGCCCCCCGGCAATCCCGCGGACGAGGGCAGGCCCGAGCCCGCCGCGGACGAGGCGCTCGACGACGCGATCGCGGCGCAGGAACAGTTGCTCGCCGAGTTTGCCAAGGTTGCCGACGATCTGGCGGCGGTGATGGCGCGGCTCGAGGGCAGCACGTTCGTGAAGCGGCTGAAGCTCGCATCGCGTGAGCAGGGCTCGATCGGCAGCCGGATCGCCGGCATGACGGCCGAGGCATTCGGCAAGGCCGATCGGCAGCCGGTGAAGGTCAGGCAGGCGCTCGGCGACGTCCGCGCGCAGACTGTCCGCGAGACGGAAAAGATGTCCGCGTTGATGGACGATCTGCAGGCCTACTTCGACCGGCGGCAGCTTCCCGCGTTTCGCACCGTGCTGGAGGAGATGAAGGAACTCGACACGCTCGGCAGCCTGCGGCAGCTCTCTGACGACATGGCCAAGGAGGCCGGCATGTCGATCGCGCAGGCCGAGTTCTGGTCGGACACGTTCGATCGGCTCGCCGACGACCTCGTGCCGCCGCCGCAGCAAGGTGGCGGCGCGGGGGGCGGGGGTGAGTCCCAGGAGAGCGTCCCGCCCGAGGTCGTGCTCGAAGCGATGAAGATTCTCGAGGAAGAGGTCAATCTTCGCGAGGAGACCCGCGTGGCCCAGCAGGGCCGCGGAGCGGTGGAGCACGAGGAACTCGTGAAACAGACCAAGGAACTCGCCGAGCGGCAGGAATCCCTGGCGGACAGGATGTTCAGGCTGACCGGGCGGCTGCTCGAGGAGCCCGATGGTGAGCGGTCTTTCCAGCGGGAGATCCAGTTGTTCGAAAAGGTCGAACAGGTGATGGCCGAGGCGTCGGGGATCCTGGCCGCGGGCGACACGGGACCCAAGGCGATCGGCGCCGAGACCGAGGCCATCGAATTGTTGCTCGCGGCGCAGGCCGCCGGCTCCGGCTCCGGCGGCGGTGGTGGCGGCGGTGGCTCCGGCGGTGTTCAGGCGGGGGGCGGGAGCACCGGCACGGCCAGTTCATCGGCGCTGGCCCTCGTGGGGCGGGGCGACCGCATGCAGCGATCCGAAGGGGGTGGCCAGGAGGAGCAGGCGACGGGCACGAGCGGCCGCGTGCTCCCCGAGGAGTTTCGTGCCGGACTCGACGCCTACTTCAACCGGTTCGAAAAGGAGCGCCGCTGATGATCGCGACACGCCGCCGCTCAGAGATGGTGTCGGGGCCGATGGCCGTCGTCGGGATCTCGATCCTGGCGCTGGCCTTGCCGTTGGGGGCGGCTCTGCGTGCCAGTGAGCCGCTCGCTCGCTACGGTGATCCCGTGCCCCGCGACGTCCGCGAAATGTACGACGCGGGGCTGCGTTACCTCCTCAAGACCCAGGACGAATCGGGTGCCTGGAAGGACGGTCAGGCGGGACCCGGCGTGACCGGGATGGCGGTGATGACGCTCCTGGCCTCGGGCGAGGATCCGAATCACGGTCCCTACCGAACACCGATCCGCAAGGCGCTCCGCAGCATGATCGTCGGGCAGGATGCCGATACGGGATTCCTGGGCTCGAGTCAGGGTCACGACAGCATGTACCAGCACGGCTTCGGGATGCTGGCCCTCGCGGAGGCCTACGGTGCCGTCGATGACCGCACCCTCTGGAGCGAGGCGTCGGCCGGGGGTCAGCGAGGGAGACCGATCGGCCAGGCACTCGAACTCGCCGCACGGTGCGCCGTGACGAGCGGCAAGAACAACCCGCTCGGCGGCTGGCGGTATTCGGCCGACGCGAAGGACGCCGACACCTCGGTGAGCGGCGCGGTGCTCATGGGCCTGCTCGCCGCGCGGAACGCCGGGATCGAGGTTCCCGACGAAACGATCGATCGGGCCATCAAATACTTCACGACCATGACGGCCCCCAATGGCCAACTCGGCTATTCCGGCAATGCAGGTGGCGGGAGCGACGCGGTCACGAGCATCGGCGTGCTCGTCTACGCGATCGCCGGCCAGAGAGGACTGCCGCAGTACACCAAGGCCCTCGCCTACCTGAAGGGCCGCTCCGCCGCCCCCGAACAGCAGGGAATGGAAGGCTATCCGACCTACACCCGCTACTACCGCGCGCAGGCGCTGTTTCAGGGCGACGTCAACGCCTGGGAGAAGTGGAATGCCGGCCTGGTCAAGGAACTCAAGGCGCTGCAGGGCAAGGACGGGAGCTTCAGCGGCTTTGCCGGCCGCGGTGGCGGATTCGGCGGCACGGTTGACACGTCCCTGGCGCTCTTGTCGCTGGCGGTAAACTACAAGTTCCTCCCGGTGTATGAACGATGAACAGGAAATCACGGCGGTTGATGGGCTTCGCGGGCCGGGCGGCCGTTCTGCTTGCGGCGGTCTGGTGCCCCGCCGTATCCGCGGAGGAAGGCCCGATCACCGCAGGAGTGACGATCGAGGCCGGTGCGGTCCGGATCCAGATCAACGGCGGGGCCGCCGGGGCCATCGAGGTTGATCCTGCCGGCGATCCCGCCGTGGTCGTGGAGGCCGCGGTGGAGGGGGATCCGTTGCCCGCGGTGCCGCTGCCTCGGCCCCGCGGGGTCGGTGCCGCGATGCGCGGCCTGATCGAGGCCTTCGCGCCGCAGCCGCAACAGGAGCCGGCCCTCCCGCTCGAGGACGCCGACGACGGCGAGATGCCGAAGGATCCTCGCAAGGCGCAGCTCTGGATGCAGCGGAAGCAGATCCGTGAGCACGCGAAGAATCTGGAGCAGGCGTTCGAGCCGATGCTCCGCTCGGAACTGGAGATGGTCCGCCAAACCTGCGGCAGCCTCTCCCCCGAGGATCGCCGGCCGGTGCTCGCCGCGGGCAGGACGGCGGTCAAGAGCACCGCGCTGAAGTTCGCGGCGATGCAGATGGGTGGCGCCGGGCCCGGTCGAGCGGCTTTCGATTCGCGGAGCGACATTCAGGAGTCGCTCTGCAAGGCGGTCGAGCCGCACGTCCCGGCAGCCGAGTTCGCGGCGTACCAGCGGGAGCTGGAGCTGCGGCGGAAGCGTCGCCAACGGGCGGCCCGCGTGGCGATCGTCGCGAGACTCGACCGGCGGCTCGATCTCGCCGAGGCTCAGCGGCAGGCGATCGAGGCCGACCTCGAGCGACAGTGGGAGGCATCGTGGGTGCGAGGGCTCAACGATCAGCAGGTGATCGTGAACAACGAGCGTCCCGCGCCCGACTATGCCGACGCCTGCATCTCGCCCCACCTCGACGCAGGCCAACACGCCGAATGGCTGGCTTGGCGGAGGGCGGCCGGCTCGGCCGTGACGGGGATGAGCATCAACCTGGATATCGGTGGTCAGGGGCTGCATCAGGAGGACGACTGGTGGACGAAGTGACACACGCCGTCGCTTTCACCCGCTCGTGTGCGGTGATCCTCCTGGCCCTCACGGCCGGCGGCTGGCCTTTTTCCGCGTTGCGGGCCGAGGATGACCGCGTGGTCGAGGAGTCGGCGCCATCGCAGCCCCTGCCGGAGCAGCAGCTCGTCGATCTGGAGTCCAACTTCGACACCAACCTTTTCGAGCAACAGGGCAACGGCTGGGCCCTGCGGGGGAACAACGGCGGGGGCCTGCAGGTCCAGGGCAGGCTCATCGTCAACGGTCGGGTGATCATCGGGCGGCCGGTCGCGGGCGACGAGGCTGGGCCGCCGGAATCACCGACGGTGGTCCGGGCGCGGGCCGCCGCGGAAAAACAGCTCGCGCGGATCTCCGAGGCCTGCGAGCTCGACGACCTGCAGCGGCAGAAGCTGAGGCTGCTCATCGAGGCCGACGTCCGGCGGTTCGCCGAGGAGGTCGACGCCGTCCGCCGCCGGTATGCGGGCGTTCGGATCAACTTCAACGATCAACAGGGGCAGAAACAGTGGCAGCAGTTCCAGCAGGACGTGCAGCAGTGCCGGCAGCGACTGCGGGGGCTCTCCGACAAGGGTTCGCTGTTTGCAGACGCCTTGTCCACGACGCTCTCGGAACAACAGCTCGCCGGCATGCAGCAGGAGATCCGCGGCCGACGTTCGTTTCGCTGGAAGGAAATGGTCGTGGCGGCGGTTGTGAAGATGGACGACATGCTCGGCCTCAGCCAGGCGCAGCATGAGCTGATCGAGGAGATCCTGCTCGCCCGTGAGCCCGCCCTGCGCCTCGATGAGCTGGGGCCGCAGCAGGATAATGATCATGTTCGACAGATGCTCGTGATGATGGTCTTGTCCCGGACCGACACCTCCCGCATCAAGGCGGCCGTCAGCGAACGACAGTGGCGGACGCTCTCCCTGCTCATGAATCAGGGCAAGGCGATGCAGTCGTGGATCGAGCAGCAGGGCATCCTCGAAGCGGGTTCTCCTTGACGCAACCGGGCCGGGGGCGGCTGGCTCCGGCAGGACCGTCATCGCTTGACGCCGCCCATGGCCGGAGAAGAATGAGTGGTCCGGGGCGGACGCCCCGGATGCCCTCTGCTGCCGCCCGCCCCGCCCCTCCGAAAGGCACTGTTGCATGCCGGTCAACCGCATTGGCCTGTGGCTCATCGGCGCGAAGGGGGGAATCGCGACGACCCTCATGACGGGCCTGGCGTCTCTCCGCCACGCCGCGGTGGAGCCCGTGGGTCTCGTGACGGAGACTCCGCCCTTCAACGGGCTGTCGCTCGTCGGCTTCGACGACATCGTCGTCGGCGGCCACGACATCCGCTCCGGAAGTCTCTGGAACGAGGCCCGACGGATGTGGGTCGAGAGCCGGGCGATCGTGCCGGAGCTTCTCGAGGGAGCGGTGGATTACTTCGCCGAGGTGGAGTCCCGGCTGCGTCCGGGCACCATCGTGGCGACCGGTGACAGGATCCGCGGCCTCGCCGACATGCCGAGCGTGGCCGTCGCCGAGACGCCCCGGGGGGCGATCGCCCGCATCCGCGCCGACATCGAAGCCTTCCGGCAGGCCGAGGGGCTGGCCCACGTGGTGGTCGTGAACGTGGCCTCGACCGAGCCCCCGCCGGCACGGCCGATTCCGCTGGATTTCGCCGAGATCGAGCCGCTGCTCGACGACGCCCTCGAGTGCCCGCTGCCGGCGAGCAGCCTCTACTTTCTCGCGGCCGCGGAGGCGGGTTGTTCCTACGTCAACTTCACCCCCTCGGCTGGCTCGACGCCGGAGGCGCTGCAGGCGGTCGCCCGTGAAAGGCGGATCGCCCATGCCGGCTGCGACGGCAAGACGGGGGAGACGCTCCTCAAGAGCGTGCTGGCCCCGATGTTCGCCGCCCGCAACCTGGAGGTCATGAGCTGGGTCGGCCACAACATCTTCGGCAACATGGATGGCCACGTGCTGGACGACCCGCGAAACAAGGCCGCCAAGGTGCGGAGCAAGGACCACCTGCTCGCGAGCATTCTCGGGTATCCGCCGCAGACGCATGTTTCGATCGAATACATCCGGAGCCTCGGCGACTGGAAGACCGCGTGGGATCACATCCACTTCCGCGGGTTCCTCGGCACCCCGATGACGCTGCAGTTCACCTGGCAGGGCTGCGACTCGATTCTCGCCGCTCCCCTCGTGCTCGATCTCGTGCGGCTCGTCGAGCGGGCCCACCGCGCGGGCGAATACGGCCCGCTCGATTGGCTGGCCTGCTTCTTCAAGAGTCCGCTGGGCGTGACGGAGCAGGATTTCGCGAAGCAGTTCGCGATGCTCCATGCCTGGGTCGCGAAGCAGGTGGCGTGAGCCCGCTCGCTGTCCGTGGCCAAAGCCATCCAGGACGTCTTTCACTGGATCGAACGGTGGAAACGCCGAGGGTTTCCGCCGGTAGATGATCCTCGCCTCCTGCTCAGGCAGACTAGTTCCACCGTTTGTTCGTTCGACTTTTGGGGTTTTTCGGAGTGTATGGAGTGGAAGTCACCCATCTTGCAGGTCGGGGGTGCCCACGCCCCGTCGCCGGCCGTTCGCGGATGCCGTCGTGGCATCCGCTCACTCGATGCCGGCCGCGCTCCCGGCATCCTGCCTTCGCTTGCCGCCAACGCCGGCTCCCGGGGCATGGGCACCCCCTCCCGTGACCTGAGTCGGTCATGAAGCGGACTCGGTGAGCCCTGGCTCCGGGGCCACAAAGCACTTCTCTTCGTACCACCGGCTCCTGAGCGCCGCTTCGTGGTGACTTGATGCGATGGGGCTGGCCGTGTTCACGATGATCGAGCCTTTTCTCGGCGATGTGGTGATGCTCGGCTTCGATGACACGCCGGCGGTAGCCCACGAGAACCGGCGGGTTCACGTCGTGGCTGACAGCGGCTCAGGCGGGCGGAACGTGCTCGCGAAACTTCCCGGCAATTGCGATCTGACGAGTCGGCTGCTTCTGGCGGCTCGGTTCTACGACGGCAGGCCGCGCAAGCGGGGCCAGCGGCTGCCCAGCCCGAAAGACATGCTCGAAGGCCGATGCCGTCCCACACACTCGTCGTTCTCTGGTTCGCCAAGGACGGCCATCGGCTCTGGCAGCCGCCGACTCACCGCTGGTATCCCAGCAAGGCCGACCTACGCGACGGGCGACTTCTCATGCCTCCGAAAACTGCAAAAGTCGAAGCCAGGGCTCTCAGGCCGGTGGCGGCAGCAGACCGGGGGCCGGGGGCTCGGTTCTCGTGCCGGGGGCCGCAGGGAGCGGCGCCGGTGTCGGCACGGATTCGGGTCGCGTCGCCGGATCGCGGGGCGGGAGCGGCGTGGCCCGGGCGTCGGCGCCGAGCTCCTCGAAGTTCTGCGAGATCGCACCGCGGCTGAAGACACCGGGTCGCGAGTGGCCGTAGTCGAGGTACAGGCTGGCGTCCCGCTGGCGGGCCCGGCGGTGGGCGTCGAAGTAGGCCTTGCCCGGCCACGGACCCTCGGCGAGGAACACGCCGTTGTATTCGAGCAACGAGCCCTTGCGGTAATGCAGCTGCGAGATCGAGCGGTTGTAGTCGACGACCGAGCGGTAGTAGGAGCTCTCCGCCTCGGCCCGCCGCCTTTGGGCGTCGAGGAGCTGGTCGAGGGTGACGGTGTTGGCGTCGTAGGCCGCCTGCACGGCTTCGACCTGCCGCTCGGCGGCCACGCGTCGGTTGAAGTTGGTCTGGGCGAGGGCGAAGTTGGTATCGACGTTCCGCACCGCCTCGACCAGCGCGTGCGAGGCCTCGAGTTCCTCGTCCTGGAGCCGGGCCCGCTCGCGGGCCAGTTGGAGCTGGTGGTGCCGCACCGTGGCCAGTTCCCGGCGGAAGCCGAGCGGCATCTGGAACTGTGCCCCGGCCTGCCATTCCTGGAACTGGCCGCTCAGGAGGGTCGAGTAGGCATCGGTGCCGGCGAGCTGATCGAAGCTGTTGGCGTCATAAGGGTCGTAGTTCTGGTTGATGAGATCCTGGCCCATGCCGAGGAACCGCCAGCGGCCGACCATGTCGAGGCGTGGCAGGATCAGGTTCTTGGCGGCGGTGAGCTCGAGCTCCCGCTGCTTGATCACCCACTTCTGCTTGCGGAGCTCCGCCGACCGCGACAGGGCCTCGACGAGCGACTGCTGCCAGTCGAACGCGATCCGGGCGGTGGTCGGCTCGTCCGACGGCCGGATCAGCCGGCCGTCGCTCGCCGAAATGCCCATCATGTACCGCAGGCGGTTCTCGCAGCGATAGACGTCAGTGAGGGCCTGCTCGACCTCGCTCCTGAAGAAGAAATACTGCTCGCGGGCCTGGGCCTCCTTGTCGGCCTCGCCGCCGCGGGACTGCTCGACGTAGAGGGCGTGCACCTTCCGCCAGGCCTCGAGCGAACTGTCACGGCCGGCCTTGCGGGCCTCCAGATTGCGGTAGGCGAAGTAGAGCTCCCAGTACGACTGCTCGGTGTCGCTGACGAGGTTGCGGACGCCCGCCTCGAAGTCGGCCAGCGAGATGTCGGCGTTGATCCGGGCCAGGAGCACGCCGCGGAAGTTGGGCCGCCCCAGGGTGTTGTCGAAGAAGTCGGGACCGGCGATCCGGTTGTAGGTCACACCGGCCCCTTGGAGGAGCGGCTGGCTGAACGTGAAGTCGTAGTTCGTCGTCCAGGTGGAGGGCACCTCGCGGATCGGCGAGTTGTTGTTGTCGAAGAGGGTCGAGTTGGCGACGCCGAATGTTGCACCGGTCGCGGTCCGCTTCTGGATCCCGGTCGTCCAGTTGCCGGTGTCGCCGAGCAGTTGTTGCGGGAAGATCCGCGCGCCCGTTCCGCTGTTGAAGTTCTGCGGCCGGTTCTGCCGTTCCCACGTGAGCGAACTCGAGAGTTGGGCATCGAAGAGCGCCAGGGCGCTCTCGACGCCACGGAACGGATCGGTCTCGACGATCGCGGGGTCGTAGATGCTCGGCGTGGCCTGCGGGTTGGTCAGCAGCGATACCGGCGGCTCACCCGTCTGGGGACGCGGACCACCGAAACTGCCGAACCGGCCACCGAGGTTGCGGAGCACCTTGCCATTTTCCAGCGAAGTGCGGATCGCCTCCTCGAGGGAGACCTCCCAGATGTTGTCGAAGCTGGGATTCGAGAGGGTGAGCGGTTCGACCGCGCCGGCAGCCTCGTCGAGGGGAGCCTGATCGCTGTCGGGATATTCGAGTTTCTGGATCGCACCGACGTAATGCGAGAGGTCGCCGTCCTCGAAGAAGTAGAACGGCTGTCGCGGCGCACACCCGCTGGCGACGAGCGTGAGGCTCATCAGGGCCACCCAGAGTTGTCGGGCAAGTCGCGGCACGGCGGGGGCGCCGGGGCGGGCCCGGCGTGCTTGGGGTCGGTGGCGGACAGTCGAAGGTGCGGCCGCTGCGCCCAGGGGGACCTCACGGCTGCTGACAGCGGTGAGATCCCGGCACGGCGCCCCCCGACTCCGTGCCCGCACCGCGTGCACCGAGGCGCAGCGGCAGCACCACTGCTATCGACGGCCCTGCCCGCAAACTTGGAACAATCGTCAGAGTCGTCCGTTTTCGAGGCAAGCTGGGCAAGCCTGGTGAAAAGAAGGTCAGGGAACCGGCCAGCCGGGTGTGGCCAGGCTCTTGGTGGTGCCCCCCTCCCGCCAGATGAACCGGGCGGAGCAGCCGGGAAACCGTGCGATCGCGGCGGGACCCGACTCGGGTCCCAGCACATTGGCCGCCGTCGCCAGGGCGTCGGCCGTGGTGCAATCGGGTGCGATCACGGTCACGGCGGCGGGACCGGCCACGCCGATTCCCGTTCTGGGATCGACGACGTGGCTGTACCGGCGGCCGTCGATTTCCACCGCCTGATGGGCGTCTCCCGAGGTGGTGACCGCGGCGTGCTCGAGGAGGAGCGTGTCGCCAACGGCCCCATCCCCGCGGATCAGCCCGGCGACGGCGATCCGCCAGCCCGCTGTTCCGGGGGGCGCCGCCGAGACGGCGACATCGCCCGAGGCATCCACCATCGCCGACGCGATGCCGTGCCGGGAGAGGGCCGCGAGCGCGCGGTCGGCGGCGAAGCCCATGCCGATGCCCCCCGGATCGAGCCGCATGGAGGGCCGGGCGAGCGACACGGTCCGCGAGGCGGCGTCGAGGACGATCGCGTCGGCGCCGACCGCCGCCCGGGCCGCCGCGAGTTTGTCCGCCCGGGGCAGATGCCCGGAGCGCCGCGACTGCCGCCAGAGCGAGGTCAGCGGGCCCACCGTGATGTCGAAGGCCCCGTCGGTCGCGTCCGCAATTTCGGCCGCGCGGACGAGCACGGCCCAGAGGTCTTCGCTGACGGTGATCGGCGCCCGCGGACGACTTTCGGCCGACAGCCGGCTCAGTTCGCTCGTCGGGTCATAGTCCGAGAGGACCCGCTCCAGCCGCTCGACCTCCGCAAAAGCCGCGGTGATCGCCGCCGCGCCGGCGGCCCGATCCGCCGTGCAGACCGTGATCGTCCAGGGCACGCCCATGCAGCGCCGGGTCTCGGCCAGCCGCTGCGGCGCCGCACCGGGTGGCCGGGCACCGCAGCCCCCGCCCAACTGGGTGATCAAGACGACCAGCGCCGCGAGCCGATGACGGCGATACACTGACATGATCATGAGCGTTGAATCATCCCGTCCCGCCGTTGCGATCACGTTCGAGTGCACGCCCCTGCGGAGCGTTCCCCGGCTCGATATTCCGCTCGATGCGTCTCCCGCCTATCGGGTGCGGCTCGGGAGGATGCAGCAGGCGGTGGCCCGGCACGGCACCCGAAACGCGTATTACCTGACCGACGGCGGCTGTACCTTCCGTTTTACCAACGATCCGGAGGTGGGGTGGGTGCGGTTCCGGTTCGAGGGCACCCTGCTCACCGATGACGCCGACTCGCGGACGATCGGCGCCGACCTGGAGATCGCCCTCGACCAGGAGACGTGCGACTGGCTGACCCAGCCCGCGGTCGAGTGGCTGCGGCTGGCGGCCAAGCGGGCCGTGGAAATCGAGTTTGACCGCTACATCGCCGCGGGCGACCTCTCGCGGGCACTGGAGCGGCTCGCGCGGGAGCAGGCCGACAGCGACGCCGCCGGCGGTTATCTCGGCATGAATCTCTAGCAGTCCGTGGCCGAAGTCATCCATGACCTTTGTCCACTGGATCGACCGGTGGAAACGCCGAGGGTTTCCACGGTCGATGATCCTCGCATCCTGCTCGGGCAGACTTGTTCCACAGTCTGCTAGGAGGTCGAACGGCTGGCGATGTCGAGCAACACGCTCTCGTTGTCGCTGCCGGGGATCGGCCACGACGCGATGCGGCGGACGCTGACTTTTCTCACGAGACCCCGAAAGACGGCCTCGGTCTTCTCCTCGTCCCAGCGCGGCCCCTTCACGACGAGCATTCGTCCGAAGGCATCGCAGATCGGCTCGAACCAGCCGAGGAGTTTGGCCAGCGGGGCCACCGCCCGCACCACGAGTGTGTCGTAGCGCTCTGGACCCGTCGGCCGTCCGGCCACGAGTGCCTGGGCCGAACCCTCGTGCACCGGGAGGTGGAGCCCCGTCTCCCGCACGATTTCCCGCACCGCACGAGCCTTCTTGGCGACACTGTCCACGAGTTCGACCCGGAGATCAGGACGCAGCAAAGCCAGGATCACGCCGGGCGTACCGCCGCCGGTGCCGACGTCCAACAAGCGTTCGCCCCGTGCCAGATGCGGGGCGATCGCCACCGCATCGGCCACGTCGCGGGACACGAACTTCTCCACGTCGCCGTGACGCGTGAGGTTGAGCTTCTCATTCCACGCCCAGAGGCTGGCCGCATACGCGGCCAGCCCGGGCATGGCTTCCGGAGGCACCGCGAGCCCGAGCCGATCGCACTCCGCCGCGATCGATGCTACGAGGTCGGAGTGATTCACTTGATGAACAGCATCTCACGGTAGGTCGGCAGCGGCCAGAGATCGTCGGGCAGGATGACCTCGATCTGGTCGGCCGTCTCACGCAGCGCCGCCATCGCCGGGATGACGTCGTCGTGGAAATGCCTGACCTCGGCCCGGAGATCACCGCCACCGTGGTGGCCGTGCGCCTTCTCGAGCGCCTCGATCCGTCCCTCGAACTCGCCCACGAGCTTGGTGAGCTTGTCGAGCGTGCCCAGGTGGGGTGCATGACCCAGCCCCTTCAGCTTGCTGGCGATGTCGACCAGCTCGCCCTGATAGCGGTAGCCGGCCGGAAGGATCATCGTCTTGGCGATCTGCAGGGCGGACGAGGCCTCGGTGTTGATGTCCTTGCAGTACCGCTCCATGTAGATGTCATAGCGGCTCCGCATCTCCCGTTCCGAGAGCACGCCGTACTTCTCGAAGAGGGCGATGTTCTTGGGCGAAACGAGCACGTCGAGCGCCTCGGGCGTGGCCTTCAGATTGGGCAGGCCCCGCTTCTTCGCTTCTTCATGCCACTCCTGCGAGTAGCCGTTGCCGTTGAAGATCACCGCCTTGTGGTCGGAGATGATCTTCTGGAGGAGCTTCTCCACGGCCCCGGGCAGCTTTGCCAGGTCGCCCCCGGTGGCCTTCTCGAGCTCCGTCGCGATGTAGTCGAGGCTCTCGGCCATGATCGTGTTGAGGGCGACGAGCGGGCCGGCGATCGACTGGCTCGAACCCACCGCGCGGAACTCGAACTTGTTGCCCGTGAAGGCGAACGGGCTCGTCCGGTTGCGGTCGCCGGCGTGCTTTGGCAGGGTCGGCAGCGTATCCACGCCCACCGTGAGCGTGCCGGTCGACTTGGAGCTCGTCGCCTTGCCCTTCTCGATCTGCTCGAAGACGTCGGCGAGCTGGTCGCCGAGGAAGATCGAGATGATGGCGGGAGGAGCCTCGTTGGCACCGAGCCGATGGTCGTTGCCGCTGGCCGCCACCACGGCACGAAGCATGTCGGAGTGGAGGTGCACCGCGCGGATCACCGCGGCGCAGAACACGAGGAACTGCATGTTGGCATGGGGCGTTTCGCCCGGCTCGAGCAGGTTGCCGAGCTTGCAGCCGATCGACCAGTTGACGTGCTTGCCCGAGCCATTGATCCCCGCGAAGGGCTTCTCGTGCAGCAGGCAGGACATGCCGTATTTCTGAGCCACCCGCGTCAGCACCTGCATGATCGTCTGCTGGTGGTCGGTCGCGATGTTGGCGTTCTCGTACATCGGCGCGATTTCATACTGGCTCGGCGCGACCTCGTTGTGCCGCGTCTTCACCGGCACGCCGAGCTTGAACAGCTCCCGCTCCCCTTCGAGCATGCAGGCGAGCACCCGCTCGGGGATGGCCCCGAAATACTGGTCTTCGAACTCCTGCCCCTTCGGCGGCTTGGCGCCGAACAGCGTCCGGCCGGCCATCACGAGATCGGGCCGGGCGAAGAAGAAGTTACGGTCGATCAGGAAGTATTCCTGCTCGGGGCCGGCCGAGGCCGTGATCTGCCCCACGTCCTTGTGGCCGAACATCGCCAGCACCCGGCGGGCCTGCTTGTCGACCGCCTGCATCGACCGCAGCAGCGGCGTCTTCTTGTCGAGAGCCTCGCCGGTCCACGAGCAGAACGCCGTGGGGATGCAGAGCGTGGTGCCGTTGGGGTTGTCGAGGATGTAGGCGGGGCTCGTCGGATCCCAGGCGGTGTAGCCGCGGGCCTCGAACGTGGCGCGGAGTCCGCCCGACGGGAAGCTCGAGGCGTCGGGCTCACCCTGGATCAGTTCCTTGCCCGAGAACTCCGCGATCGCGTCGCCGTCGCCCGTCGGCGTCAGGAAGCTGTCGTGCTTCTCGGCGGTGATGCCGGTGAGCGGGTAGAAGACGTGGGCGTAGTGCGTGGCCCCCTTCTCGATCGCCCAATCCTTCATCGCCAGGGCCACCGCGTCGGCGATCGTGTGATCGATCGGCTTGCCCTGCTTGATCGTCGCCTGGAGTGCCTTGTAGACGCTCTTCGGCAGCCGGTCCTTCATGACCGACTCGCTGAACACGTTGGCGCCGAAGATCTCGCTGGTCGGCGTTTCGCGAAAGTTCCAAGCCTGACCGGTGGGCTTGTAGTTGTTGATGGCGGCGACGGCACTGGCGCGGGCGGTGGTCATGGGGAGAGTCCTTGCGGGGTTGGCAGGCGGGAACTTCCTGATGGCTGTCTGTCTGTTGGGATTCTGACGGTCGGGAATCGGGCTGTCGGGAATCGAGCTGTCGGAAAGCTGACTGTCGGGAATCCGGCACTTCGGGATCCCGACGACCCGGGCCACGCGAGTCCGCTCACTCGCGAGGCCTCCGAATCATGTCCGGCTCGTCGCAGCCAGAAGAAGATTTTCAGCGACGGGCCTTCCAATCAACCCCCGCAGACTAGCCGTGGGGAAGAGGCAGTTCAAGTAGCGTTCGTGCCGGCTGTCGGGGTCACCGGGCCGCCGTCGAGCGGGTGGCGGGGCGGAGCGTCATCCTCCGCGCCACGTCGGTGGCGGCGGCCAGGACCGTGTCGGCCGATCCGGCGACGACCAGCCCGTCGACGGGGCGGGCCACGGTGCGAACCGGCACGTCGGGCTCCACCCCCACGCTGCTGTACGGCAGGCCCTGGGGAGAGAAAAACTTCGCCGTCGTCAGCCGCATCCCGACCCCCGCCGCTTCCAGGGGGAAGATGCCCTGGATCGAACCCTTGCCATAGCTCCGCGTCCCGACGATGGTGCCGCGGCGATGATCGCGGATGGCACCGGCGAAGATCTCGCTGGAGCTGGCCGAGTCGCCGTCGATCACGAGCACCAGCGGCATCCGCCATGTCCCGGGGCGGCCCGCCGAATAGTTGAAGTCTTCGTCGGGGCTGCGGCCGCGGGTCGCGACGACCAGACCGCGTTCGAGGAACAGATCGGCGACATCGACCGCCGCCGAGAGCAGTCCGCCGGGGTTGCCGCGAAGGTCGATCACCAGCGAACGCATGCCGGCCGCATCGAGCTTGCGAAGCGCGGCCTCGAGGTCGGCGGCGGTGGTCTTTTGAAATGAAGTGAGCTTGAGGAAGGCGATGCCGGCGGATTGGTCGAGCATCCGCACCTGCTCGACGCTCGGCACCTCCACGTGCTCGCGACGGACGGTCACCGCGCGGGCGGGCGCCGGGGCCCTGAGGATCGCGAGCGTGACGAGCGACCCCTCCGGACCCTGGAGCAGATGGGCCGCCTCATCGACGCTCATCCCGCCGATCGAGCGGCCACCGACCCCCACGAGGTGGTCGCCGGCGCGGATGCCCGACCGCTCGGCCGGACTCCCCGGGATGACGTGGACGACGAGCAGGCCGTCGGCGGCGCTTTTGAGTTCCACGCCGAGCCCCACGAAGTTGCCCTCGATCTGGGCATACAGGTCGTCGAGTTGGCCGTTGGTGAGAAACGCGGAGTATTCGTCGAGGCCTCCCACGGCGGCCGCGGCCATCTCCATCAGCGTCACGGCGGAAGGAACGCCGAGGATCGAATGACCGATCCGCGCGACCCACGCCGCGACCGCTTCGGCGTCGGCCTGCGACGAGACCGGCTGGGTGGCGGCGATCCGCGCGACCTGATCGCGGTAGAGCCGCCGCCGCTCGGGAGTGGCCTGAGCGGCATGAGCGGCCGCGAAGGATGGCTCGTCGAGGGCGACATCGACGGCCTTGAGCCCACGTCTCACGAGTCGGGCGTAGTCGGGATTTTCAACGTGATGCGAACCGATCCGCGACAGCACCTCGGCATAGACGCGGCGGGCGTCGGCCTCGGAGAGCGTGCCCAGTTGGTTGCGGAAGGCGGGCTCGGCGTGCCGTCGAGCGACGTCGCAGTGGAGCTTGGCGAGGTCGTATTGCTGATGCAGGGCGGCAGCGAGCGTTCCCTTGCGGGCGGCCGTCTCGCAGATGCTCACGACATCGGCCCAACGGCCCTCGTGCACCAGCGCCGAGGTGCGGGCCGCCAGGTCCTCGTGCGGGGCGTGCACTGCCGCCGTGGGCATGTCCCCCGGGGACGGAGCGATCGGCGGCCATGCCGTGGGATCGGCGGCGACGGCGAGGCCGCAGGTCGCGAGCACCAGGCCGCACAAGAGCCCGCCGGTGCGGAACCGGTGGGGGGCGCGCGACGCCGGTGGGCAGACGACTGGCACGTGGGCATCCGTTCGCGGGGGGCCGCGATTGGTCGCGGCATCCAGCGGTCGCTCCGTTGACCGCCCGCGATTATGGATCACGTTTGGGCGCGGGGCAAAAAAAGCGGGCCGCAGCCCGCGAAAAAAGGCCCCCCTCTCCCCGTTCGCGGCCGGATGTCGTGCACGACCGTCACCACCGCGTCGGACGACACGTTGGTAGGATGAAGCGGCTGTCAGCCCCTCCCCTCACCAGCCTGACGTCCCGCGTGACCAGACCAACCGACCCGCCCGCTCCCGTTGGAACCGCCGGTCCGAAATCGTCGGCCGGCGATGCGGCGCCGCAGACCATGGTGCTGCTCGACCGCGTCCGCGGCGGCGACGCGGCCGCGATCAACGGCCTGCTCGAACGGCACCGCTCCGCGATCCGCCGCATGATCGATCAACGGATGGACCGCGTGATCGAACGCCGGGTGGACGCGAGCGACATCGTGCAGGACGTGATGATCGAGGCGAACCGGCGGCTCGGCGACTATCTCGCCAATCCCACCATGCCGTTTCGGCTCTGGCTGCGACACATGGCCCGTGACCGGCTCATCGACGCGCACCGTCGCCACCGGGTTGCCGCCAGTCGCAGCCTCGATCGGGAGGTGCCGCTGGTCGTCCCCGGCGACGGCGGTCAGTCGGAAGCCGACTTCATGGGCCAGATCGCCGACCGTGAACTCACCCCCGCGGCCGCGGCGACCTGGCACGAACTCGAGCGGCGATTCGCGGCGGCCGTCGAGTTTCTCGACGAGACCGACCGGCAGATCGTCCTCCTCAAGCATTTCGAGCACCTCTCGACCGCCGATGCGGCCGAGGCGCTCGGGCTCTCGAAACCGGCGGCCGGGATGCGGTATCTGCGGGCGATGCGTCGCCTCCGGGTGCTGCTGGAAGGTGGTCAGCCGGAGGCCTGAAAAGGGGCGGCCGGGGCTCTCCCCCCGATCGCCGTGGGTCTATCATTCCCGACGGGAACCCAGTCCGACTCTCGAATCTCCGGTCCATCGCCCTCATGCCGACCCAAACGCGGGCCATCGACACGCTTCTGCCCCCCGACCGCGAGGAGGTGCTGGCGGCGCTGGTTGACGAACTCTCCGATCAGGTCGGCCCCGCAGCGCAGCGGTTGCTCGATTCGATGGCGACGGCGCATCCGGATCTCGCCGGACAACTCCGGGAACTCTTCTCGGCGATGTCGGTCGCGGACGCCATCGCCGAGAAATCGACGATCATGCTGCTCGGTGGTGCCGAATGGTCACAGCCCGCCCCGCGGCCTCCGGCCGATCGCGGCGGATTCATGCCGGGAGCCACCCCGCTGCCGGCGGCGTTTGGCGACTACCGGCTCCTCGAGGAGATCGGTCGCGGCGGCATGGGGGTCGTCTACCGGGCGATCCAGCTGAGCCTCGGTCGCACCGTCGCGATCAAGATGCTCCTGCGGCGGGACCTGGCGAGCGCCGCCGATCTGGCCCGGTTTCGTAGCGAGGCCGAGGCGGCCGCCCACCTCGATCATCCCGGGATCGTGCCGATCTTCGAGGTGGGAGAGTGCGAAGGACTCCCCTTCTACAGCATGCGGTTCATCGAAGGCACCACGCTTGCCAAGCGGCTCGGCGTTGGGCCGCTGCCGCCGCGGGAGGCGGCGGGACTCCTGGCGAAGGTGGCCGACGCCGTGCAGGCGGCGCACGACCGCGGCGTGCTGCACCGAGACCTCAAACCGTCGAACATTCTCATCGACGCGGCGGGAGAGCCGCTCGTCTCCGACTTCGGCCTCGCCAAAAGGCTCGAGGATTCCGACTCGGTCACCCACACCGGCGCCATCCTCGGCACGCCCTGCTACATGTCGCCCGAGCAGGCGGCGGGCAGCCGCGGCGACGTCGGCCCCGTGAGCGACGTCTGGAGCCTGGGTGCGATTCTCTATCAGACGCTCTGCGGACGACCGCCGTTCCAGGCGGCGACCCCGATGGACACGCTCCTCGCCGTGCTCGAGGCCGATCCGCCGATGCCACGCACGGTGTTTCCGGCTGCCGACCGCGATCTCGAGATGATCGCGCTCAAGAGCCTCCAGAAGCCACAGGATCTGCGGTATGCCTCAGCGGCCGAACTCGCCGCGGACCTGCGGGCGGCCCTCGCCGGCGACCCGGTGGCGGCCCGCACGGGCGGGCTGGCCGACATCGTCTCGCGGCTCTTCCGCGAGACGCATCATGCGGTCGTCCTGGAGAACTGGGGCCTGCTCTGGATGTGGCATTCGGTGGTGGTCCTCGCGCTCTGCGTGGTCACCGACGTGCTGGCCTGGCAGGGAGTGACGAGCCGCTGGCCGTATCTGGTGCTCTGGGGTGGCGGGCTCACGCTCTGGGCGCCGATCTTCTGGGCGCTGCGACACCGCAACGGACCGGTGACCGCCGTCGAACGGCAGATCGCCCACGTCTGGGGGGGGAGCATGATCGCCAGCACGTTCCTGTTCTCGATCGAGCAGCTGCTGGGCCTGGACGTGCTCACGCTCTCCCCGGTGCTGGCCCTGTTCGCGGGGCTCGTGTTTTTCGCGAAGGCGGGGATTCTTTCGGGCGCGTTCTACGTCCAGGCCGCCGCGCTCTTCGCGACGGCGCTGGTGATGTGTCTCCTGCCCGCCTACCAGCACATCATCTTCGGACTCGTGAGCGGGGCCTGCTTCTTCGTGCCGGGCTTCAAGTATTACCGCCAGCGGAACCGGATCGACTGATGCGTGTCGCCTGCCTCTTCGCCGCGGTTGTGCTGGCGGCGGTGGCGGCGGTGGCCTCGGCGGGTGAATGGCCGCAGATCCTCGGTCCATCCCGCAACGGGGTCGCTGCGGCGGACGAGCGGCTCGCCGCCGCGTGGCCCGCCGCAGGCCCGAAGACCCTCTGGAGTCGAACGGTCGGGGCCGGGGTCGCCGGCGTGGCCGTCGCGGGGGGGCGGGTGTACCTGTTTCATCGCGTCGATGACCGCGAGTCGCTCGAGTCGCTCGAGGAGACGACGGGAAAAACGCTCTGGAGCGATTCGCATCCGACCCGCTTTCGGCCGCAGGTGGGGGGCGGCGACGGGCCGCTCTGCACGCCCGTCGTCCATGAAGGCCGCGTCATCGTGTTTGGCGCGCAGGGCGTGCTGGCCTGCATCGATGCCGCCACGGGAAAAAGGCTCTGGAGCCGCGACACGCGTCTCGAGTTCGGAGCGGCCGAGGGCTATTTCGGCTGCGGCTCCACGCCGCTCGTCATCGGCCGGCGGGTGATCGTCAACGTCGGCGGTGCGAAGCGGGAGGCGGGTGTCGTGGCATTTGATTCCGCCACCGGCGAGACGCTCTGGACGGCGACGGCCGAGCCGGCGAGCTATGCGGCGCCGGTGTGCGTGCGGATCGAAGGGCACGACCACGCGGTCGTGGTCACGCGCTACCAGTGCCTGCTCCTCGACCCGGCAACCGGGACCGTCCGCTGGAAGTTTCCCTTCGGACAACGGGGACCGACGGTCAACGCGGCCTCGCCGCTCGCCTTCGGCGACGGGCACCTGCTCGTCACCGCGGCCTATGGCATCGGCTCGGTCTACGCTGCGTTCGACGCCCGCGGCGTCACGCCCGTCTGGGAGGGGGCGGAGCCGCTCGCAAGCCAGTACGCGACGCCGATCGAAGTGGACGGCCGGCTGTATTGCATCGACGGCCGCGACGACGTCCCGCCGGCCGACTTCAAGTGCATCGACCGGCGGACGGGCCGGCTGCTCTGGAAGGAGCGTGACTTCGGCTACGGCACGATGCTTCTCGCCGACGGAAAACTGCTCGTCGTCAAGACCGACGGAGAACTCGTGCTCGTGCGTCCCGACCCGACGGGGCTCGAGGTGCTCGCCCGCGCACGACCCTTCGCCGCAGACCCGGCCGGCGGCGCGGTGCGGGCCCTGCCCGCCCTCGCCGGCCGGCGGCTCTACCTCCGCGACGATCACACGCTCAGGTGCCTCGAAGTGGGCCCCTGACGCGGCCGCGGCTCGGACCAGCGCGGTGGTCGGCCGGAGCCCTCGCGGCGCGGCGACTCGTGCCTTGTTTGCGAGCAGCAGAGTGCTCAGAAACAGTGCGGCGTGCCGTTCCGGCGAAAAAGCAACCGCTCGCCGAGGAGTGTCTTCGCGCGGATACCGGCCGGAGTCAAAGCCCGGTTGAAGAACTTGAAAAAGCCGAGTGGCGCAACTTGGCAAGGCCACTGTTCCGCGGCTGGTCCGCGGCACGGCGTGCCGCCGGTACCACCCGGCAAGTGAGTTTGGCACGCCGCTTGCTCAGCGTCACTCCGATGGTCGAGGCTTCCAGGGTGTGCCTGGAGCCCGGTGAGGTGCCTGCTGCGGAGACAGCCCTCGTCGGTTTGTTGTTCCTTCTGGAGTCGCACGATGCGGTTATTTCTTCCCTCCCTGCTCGGGGAGTGTGTTCGTCTGTCCCGGGGTCGATTCGGGTCTGCGGGTTCGCCCGCTGCGGTGGCCGGCACGCGGCCACGATTCGCCGGCAGGAGCCTGGTCGCGGCCGCGGCGGGATTCGCGGTGATGGTTTCGTTGACCGCTTGCCTGGCCCAGGTCGGACTGTCCGCTGACGACGCGGTCGCCGAACCGGCCGCCACCGCCGCCGCGGCGGCTGAAACGACGGCCGCCGGCTACAAGCCGAATCTCATGTCGGTGGAGCAGATGGTCGAGAAGCTCTGGACGGGTGCCGACACCGTCTGGGTGCTGATCTGCAGCATGCTGGTCTTCTTCATGAATCTCGGCTTCGGCTGCGTCGAAACGGGTTTCGCGCGGTCGAAGAACTGCGTCAATATCCTCTCGAAAAACTTCATCGTCTTCGCGGCCACGACGATCGCGTTCTGGCTCGTGGGCTGGGATCTGATGTTCGGGGCGGGCGATCGCGGCTGGATCGGCCAGTCGGGCACGTGGATGGTGGGTGGGTTCGACCCAGCCTACGACAACAGTCCGCTGATGGGAGACAAGTACAAGGGCGTCTATCCCTCCATCAGCTGGACCCACGTGCCCCTCTACGCGAAGTTTTTCTTCCAACTGGTGTTCGCGGGAACGGCCGCCACGATCGTTTCCGGAGCGGTCGCCGAGCGGATCAAGTACCACTCGTTCATCATTTTCTCCTTCATCATGGCGATCGCGATCTATCCGGTCGTGGGTCACTGGATCTGGGGTTATGGCTACCTGGCCACGGAGTGGAACTTCTGGGACTTCGCCGGATGTTCCGTGGTGCACTCCGTCGGTGGCTGGGCAGCCCTGACCGGGGCGATCATTCTCGGCCCCCGAATCGGCAAATACAGGGCGGATGGACGGATCAACGCCCTCCCCGGCCACAACATGACCGCCGCCTTCATCGGCTGCCTCGTGCTCTGGTTCGGCTGGTTCGGCTTCAATCCGGGCAGCACGATGGGTGTGGCTGGCGACGGCGGTGCGCTGGCTGCCCAGGTGGCCGTGAATACCAATGCCTCAGCCGCAGCGGCGACGATCACCGCGACGATCACCGCCTGGCTCCTGCTCGGCAAGCCCGACATCGGCATGACGCTCAACGGGTGTCTTGCCGGACTGGTGGGGATCACGGCGAGTGCCGCCTACACGAATGTTCCCTGCTCGCTGCTCATCGGGGCGATCGCAGGCGTGTTGGTGATCTTCTCGGTGTTGTTCTTCGACAAGATCCGTGTCGATGATCCGGTCGGCGCCACGAGCGTCCATCTGGTCTGCGGCATCTTCGGCACGCTCTGCGTGGGCCTGTTCACGACGACCGATCTCTCCGGCACGGTGCTCAACACGCCGTTCGGCACTGCGGCGGCTGGCGGGCCCACCGCCGGGCTGTTCTTCGGCGGTGGCACGAAACAGCTGATCGGCCAGCTTGTCGGTGTTCTGCTCGTCGGAGCCTACGTGGTGCCGGTCTCGGCCATCTTCTGGCTCTTGATCAAGGCCACGGTCGGCCTCCGGGTCTCGCCCCAGGAGGAGATCGAAGGTCTCGACATCCACGAGCACGGCAACGAGGCCTATCACGGCTTCGTCATGGTCCGGACCGAGTAGCGATCCAGAAGGGTGCCCCGACGGCCTGGGTGAGCACTCCGCCTCGCTCACCCAGGCCGGGGCATTCCTCGCGTCGAAGCCGCCCCATACGGCTCCCGCTCGATCGTCCCGCCTCCACCGGGCCGTCGGCCCCGGCTGTCGCCCGAACAGGACTCGCTTCGTGCAGCGGTTGAAAGCGGCCGCCACGCCGCGTGCACCACGGGAGCAACCGCACGTATGCCGACGAGCGGCCTCTCGTCGAGGAAGCCGTCGTTAGCGACCGGCCGCTCCGCAGGACAGCCAGCGGATCGATCTGCAGAACGAGGCGGATCACCCCTTGGGATTCAGCGGGCCCCGGCTCAGGCCTTCCAGGCGCGGGGACGGACGACGTTCTTGGCGAGTCCGACCGCCTCGAGGCCGCGGATCACCCACCACGAGATGTCGAACTCCCACCAGCGATGGCCGTGGGCGGCCGACCGCTGGTCGGCGTGAGGGGTGTTGTGCCAGCCCTCGCCATGGGCCAAGAGCGACACGATCCAGTTGTTGCGGCTGTTGTCGGCGGTCTCGTAGTTGCGGTATCCCCAGAGGTGGGATGCGGAGTTGACGGCCCAGGTGTGGTGCAATCCGAAGACCGTGCGGACGAACACCCCCCACACCAACAGGCTGAGGGCCATGCGGCCGGCTTCGACCGCCGTGCCGTCCGTAGACCAGCCGATGATCCCGCCGACCGCCGCGAAGGCGAGGGCGTGGGCGACGTAGACCCCGAACCAGGTCACATTCTTCTCGAGCCGGAAGTAGAAGGGGTCCCGAAACAGGTCGCGGACGTACCGTTCGAAACAGTAGATGTTTTGATGGTCCCGGCTGCCCACGTAGAGCCAGCCCATGTGGCCCCAAAAGAAGCCGGCGAGCGGGGAATGCGGGTCGGGCTGGTGGTCCGATTCCTTGTGGTGCATGCGGTGGATCGCGACCCAGCGGGCGGGGGAATCCTGAAGCGTGAAGATGCCGATGATCGCCAGCGAGTGCTCGAGCCACTTGGGGCAGGTGAAGCCCTGATGGGTGAGCAGCCGGTGATAGCCGACGGTGATGCCGAGCACTCCGAACAAGAAATGCGTCACGATCGCCGCGACGAGCCCCGTCCAGCTGAAGAGCCAGGGAACGAACGCCAGGAGCGACAAGAGGTGCACGAGCGTCAGGGGAATCGCATAGGCCCAGTAGATCCGCAACGGCTGCACGGCCGCGGGCAGATCGAGACGTCTTTCGGCCGGCGGCACCTCGGCCCCGACGGCGGGGAGATCGGCCGCGACGGCGGGGAGATCGGCCGCGACGGCAGGGAGACCGGTCGCGACGACAGGGAGACCGGTCGCGACGACAGGGAGATCGACCGCCGGGGCGGGCTTCGTGGTGAGGACGTCGTCGAGCCCGATCGCCATGTACGCATCATCCTTGAACTGGGCGGAGGCCCGCAGCCCCGGGTGCGGCCTGCCGACCAGACACTTCCGCGGACTGTTTCAGGGCCCTACAGAGTAGCCACCTCGGGAAGAGAAGTCGAAGGCCGGTGCGAAAAACCCTCTGCGGCCGCGGGAGCCGCGGCTGACCGAACACCGGGTCGTTTCGTCCGCATCCGGGCCAAACCGTGATGAAATCAGCAGGGGGTACGGTTATTCAGCCAACCGCCCTTGCCGGCGACACCGGCGGCCGTCAGAACCATGGGCCGCCCGGCGACGTAATGACCGCACGGAGGATTTGTGCATGGCGCGAGGGGACCGTCTCGAGGTCGAGCATCGAATCATCGGCTCGACCGTCACATACCTGCATCACGGCATCGATCTCGGGGACGGCACCGTCGTCCATGCCCGGCCCGACGATTTTCGCAATCCCCTGGGCGGCGGCCGGGTGGTGCGGACGAGCATCGAGGAGTTCTCCCGGGGGGCGATGGTGAGGGTGCGGAACGATCCTCCGGCGACCTACCCGGCCGCCGAGGTCGCCGAGCGGGCCCTGGCCCACGAGGGCCGCGAGGGCTACGACCTCGTGATCGACAACTGCGAGCACTTCGCGACGTGGTGCGCCACGGGCCGCCGGGCGAGCCGGCAGGTCGACATCGTGATGGCCCGCATGGCGGCGGCCGTTTCGCGGACGACGTCGGCCGTCTCTGCCCGTGCCGCAGCGGGCGTCGCCGGACGTGTCGCCTTTCGAACGGCCATCGGCTCGACGGTCCGTGTGGGCCTGAAGACCATGGTGCCGGCGGCGTTGGTCGGCGAGGCCGCGGCGCTGGCGGTGGAGTGGCGGGCCCATCAGTCGGGCGCGAGCGAGCGGGAGAGCCGCAGGGCCGGCGAGACGGCGGGGCTTGCGGCGAGCGCCGTCGCGTTCGCGGTGGCCGGCGCCGCTGCCGGTCCGGCGGGCGTCGTCGCCGGGGCCGTCGCCGGGGCCACGATGTGGCTGGGCGGATCGGCCATGGCCGGGGCCGCGACGCGTCTTGCCGGGAAACGGTGAACGCCGGGAGACGTCCGAGCCGCCCGTCACGCGTAGTCGGAGAGCGACCCGGGATTCCACGAGACCCGCAGGGCATTGAGGACCGCCACCACGTCGATCGCCTCCTGCAAAAGTGCGCCGGCCGCCGGGGGCAGGAGTCCGGCCGCCGCCAAGCCCATCCCGATCAGGCTCGCCGCCATGCCGCCCACCGCGCTTTGCAGCGCGATCGACCGCAGCCGCCGGCCGATGTGGAAGAGCTCGTCGACCCGCTCCAGCGATGAATCCATGACGACGGCGCCCGCCGCCTCGCTCGTCACGTCACTGGCCGTGCCCATCGCGATTCCCACCGTCGCCGCGGCGAGCGCTGGGGCGTCGTTGATGCCGTCGCCCACGAACACGACCGGCGCCTGTTTCACGGCCGCCTCGACGAGTTTCAGCTTGCCATCCGGCTGGATGCCGGCATGGACTTCGCCGATGCCGACCGCGTCGGCGAGCCACTTCACCTCGCTCTCGCGGTCGCCGGAGACGAGCATCACGCGGTCGAACTGGTGCGATGGGCCGAGATGGCTGACGAACGACCGGCCGTCCGAACGGGGAGAGTCGCGAAACCGAAGCAGCGCCGCGGCCGAGCCGTCCGCCAGCACGACGCACTCCAGGCCACCGGCGGCCGGCGGGAGCGCGGCTGCGGCGGCCGGGTCGAGGCGGATGAGTTTCTGCCGGCTCGTGATCGCGACGTCGTGCATGCCGCCTCCGCCATTGAGATTCTTGACGCGGCCCGTCATGCCCTGGCCCGGTTTCTCGGCGAGTTCCTCGACCTCCAAGAGACGGATGCCCCGCTCGGCCGCGGCAGCGGTGACGGCCGCGGCGAGCGGATGCTTCGAATAGGACTCGAGGCTCGCGGCGAGGCCGAGCACATCGGCTTCGGGCAGCCGACCGACCGTGAGCACGTCCGTCAGCCGCGGCGTGCCGTAGGTGAGTGTGCCCGTCTTGTCGAAGATCGCCGTGCGGCAGGTGTCGAGCCGCTCGAGGATCGCCGGATCGCGGATCACGATGCCCCGCTTCGCGGCCAGCGACACCGCCCCGATGATCGCCACCGGAATCGCAATCAGGAGCGGGCAGGGCGTGGCGACGACGAGCACGGCCAGAAAGCGGGTGGCGGAACCGCTGAAGTACCAGGCGGCCGCGGCGATCGCGACGGCCAGCGGTGTGTAGAAGGCGCCGAGCGCGTCGGCCATCCGTCGCAGCCGTGGCCGCCGCTCTTCGCTCGTCCGCAGGACCTCCATGATCTTCGCATACCGGCTGTCGCCCACGATCCGCTCGGTGCGAATCTCGAGCGCGGCCTCTCCGTTGATGGCTCCCGAGAGCACGGCCGAGCCCGGAGCCTTCGCCATCCGGTAGGGCTCGCCGGTGAGGTAGCTCTCGTCCATGGCCCCGCGTCCGGCAACGACCGTGCCATCGACCGGACAGATCTCGTGGGGCAGAACGACGATCACATCGCCCACGCCGATCCCCAGCAGCGACACGTCGGTGATGCCCGCGGAGGTCTTGCGATGGGCGAGCGTGGGCATCCGGCGGGCCAGCGCGTTGAGCACGTCGCCCGCCCGGCTCACCGCCCGGGATTCGAGCGCCTCGCCTCCCGAGAGCATGAGGACGACGAGCACGCCGGCGAGGTATTCGCCCAGAATCACGCTCGTGACGATCGAAATCCCGGCGAGCAGGTCGGAGCCAAACGTCCCCGAGAGGAGCTTCGCGAGCAGGTCCCAGACGAGTGGCACGCCGCCGAGGATGAGCATCACCACCAGCGGCAACTCGGCGAGCGTGAGGCCGCGGCCGGGGAAGAACCGGCCGGGATCGAGGGGACCCAGCGGGATCGTCTCCCCGCCGATGCCCGCCCACGAGAGCGCCGCCCAGCAGACGAGGGCGAGGATCGCCCCCGCGGCGATCGTCTCGTTGAGCGGATACCCCGAGCGGGTGACGGCGGTGTTCCCGGTGGCCTGCGGCATCGCGGGAGTCCCTAGCTGTGCATCCGGGCGAACGGATCGCCACGATCGATGATCGCGGCCTCATCGACGGCCAGTTGCCCGAGGCGTTCGCGGACGACGTCCTCCGGCAGGAAGTCACAGGCCAGCCGGACGTATGTGCTGTGGTGGCGGGCCTCCGATTCGAAGAGGCCGCCGTAGAAGGCCTTGAGTTCCTCGTCGGCCACATGGTCGGCGAGCAGTGAAAACCGCTCGCAGCTGCGGGCCTCGATCAGGCCGGCGACGAGCAGGCGATCGACGGCCCGGGCCGGCTCTTCCTTGCGGATCCGCTCGTGGAGACGCTGGCCATAGGAACTCGGCCCGAGTTTCCGAAACGGGATGCCCCGCCGCTCCAGCAGATCGAGGACGAGGCGGAAGTGCTCCAACTCCTCGTTGACGATCTCCGTCATCGCGCGGGCGAGGGCGACGTGGTCCACATAGGAGAAGAGGAGGTTCATGGCCACGCCGGCGGCTTTTTTCTCGCAGTGGGCGTGATCGATCAGGATCTCTTCGAGATGGTCGTCGACCTGCGCGAGCCAGCGTTCCGACGACGGGGAGCGGAGACTCAGCATGGCAGGGGGACCGGTCTGTGCGGGGGATGGCGTGCGGGGGGATGGCGTGCGGGGCGGCGACGGACCACCGCCAGACGGTTGCCGCCGATCGTGGCCAGTGTCATCATACCGCGACGTCCTCGATCACCGTCCCGTCCCCGAGGCCACCGCATGATTGCCTTCGACCGGCCTTTGGACGCCTCGCGGCGGGCGCCCGAGCGGAATGTGCTCGGGGGCGTGCTCGTGGCCTGCTCGCGGGATCCGCTGACGGGTTTTTTCCGGGACGGTTGCTGCCGCACCGGCGAGGGGGACGTCGGCGTCCACACCGTTTGCGCGGTGATGACGGCCGATTTTCTCGAGTTCACCGTCCAGGCGGGCAACGACCTCGTCACGCCGCAGCCGCAGTGGGGCTTCCCGGGACTCGTGGCCGGCGACCGCTGGTGTCTCTGCGCGGCCCGGTGGCTCGAGGCGGCGGAGGCCGGCAGGCCGCCGCCGGTCGTGCTCGAGGCGACGCACGAGAAGACGCTCTCGATCGTGCCGCTCGACCTGCTGAAGAAGCACGCCGCGGCGACCGCATGACCGACTGGCTGCTCGCCGCCGGCGTGTTCCTCGTGGCGGCCCTCTATGCCGCGGTGGGCCATGCCGGTGCGACCGGCTACATCGCCGTGATGACGCTCTTCGGTGTCACTCCGGCCTTCATCCGGCCGACGGCGCTCGTGCTCAACGTGGTCGTGGCCACGATCGGCGCGGTGCAGTTCACCCGCGCCGGCCACTTCGACCGCCGGCTCTTTATGCCGCTGGCACTGGCAAGCGTGCCGGCCGCCGCCCTCGGTGGCTGGCTCGCGCTGCCCACCGGCGTGTTGGCGACGGTGCTCGGCATCGTGCTCGCCGTGTCGGCACTCCGGATCGTGGCCGAGTCTCTGCCGAAATCACCGGCGGGAAGTCCGCCGGCCCGTGATTCCGAGAACTCCGCCCGCCGGGCGGCTGGCTCGCCGGCCCCGCTCGGCGCGATGCCGCTGCTGGGTGGCGTGATCGGCCTCCTCTCCGGGCTGACCGGCGTCGGGGGTGGCGTGTTTCTCACGCCCGTGCTGCTCGCCTTCCGCACGGCGCCGGTGAAGACCATCGCCGCCGTCACCGCCGCCTTCATTCTCGTGAACTCGCTCGCCGGCCTCGCCGGCGGCCTCATCGCCGGCCGGCCGTTCCCCGCGCCGGGTGTGCCGCTGGCGGCGGCTGCCGCCGCGGGCGGGGCGATCGGTGCATCGCTCGGCGCCTTTCGGCTGCCGGTGCGGATGATCAAGCTGCTGATGGCGGCGGTGCTGGCCGTCGCCAGCGCGAAACTGCTGCTCTGACACCCCGGCCCCGTCAGTGAGCCGCCGTCTTCGAAAAAAGATTGAGCACCACGACGCCCGCCACGATCAGCGTCATGCCGACGATCGCGGGCGGATCGAGCTTCTCGCCGAACATCAGCCAGCCGATCAGCGCGATCAGCGTCACGCCCGCCCCCGACCAGATCGCGTAGCCCACGCCGACGGGGATGTCCTTGAGCGTCAGCGACAGAAAGAAGAACGCGATCCCGTAGCCGACGAGCACCAGCAGACTCGGGCCGGGCTTCGTGAACCCGGCCGAGGCCTTGAGGCAGCTCGTGGCGAAGACCTCGGCCACGATCGCGATCGCGAGAGCGAGCCAGTGCATGGCGAATCCTTCTTGTGTTCCGCTCGGCGGTTCTGAAATGGGGGGTTTCGAAATGGACGGGGATCGTCCCTCCGCCGTCGCCGGGCCCGCCGGCCGGCGGAGCCATGGATTCCAGGGCGCAGCCAACGCCCGGGGGGGAGAGGCCGGCCTGGCTGAAGCGACGTGCGGCGGCAGCCCGCAGTCTTGTTCCGCAGCAGGAGGCTTCATGGAGCCAAGCCGCAGGACAGAGTGTAGCCGCCGCCGCCGCGTCCAACGGCCAACCACTGCCTCCACCTCCGGCCAGCGCTCAATGCAGCGAAAGCAGCGAAGTTTCCTGACATAACGGCTGGAGGGGCGGCGCCCGGGCCTGAAAAGCGCGCTACACTGGAGTGTTTGCGTCGACTTTACCGGCTTGGGAAGCCTCCCGGTCCCATGAACACCATCCAACGGCTGCAACTGGCCACGCTGGGACCGATTCTCGTCCTCGCAGGGCTGGCGGTCTTCTCCTACACGAGCCAGCGGGAAGTGCATCGCGCCGAGGCCAACCGCCACGAGTCGGTCCGGCTGGCCAATGCCCTTCGCTTCAGTTCGGACGAACTGACACGCCTGGCCCGGACCTACGTGGTCACCGGTGAGGCCGACTACGAGCGGCAGTATTGGCACGTGCTCGCCGTTCGCAACGGCACCGAGCCCCGGGCCGACGGCCGGCAAGTGCCTCTCCGCACGCTCATGCTGGAGCAGGGCTTCACCGCGGCGGAGTTCGCCAAGCTCAAGGAGGCCGAAGACAACTCCAATGCTCTGGTGACCACCGAAACCATCGCCATGCATGCGATCAAGGGCGAGTTTGCCGACGGCAAGGGGGGCTACACGAAGCGGGGCCCGCCCGACGCCGAGATGGCCCGCCGGATCATGCACGACGTCACCTATCACGCCGACAAGTCGAGGATCATGAACCCGATCGGTGAATTCGAGCAACTGCTCGCGGCCCGAACCGACGCCGCCGTGGCCGGCGCCCGGCGCCGGGGCGACGCGGCCCTGCTCCTGGGCATCGCGGTGGCCGCCATCGCGGCGCTCGTCGCGGCCGTGAGCCTGCGGCGGCATGCGAGGCTGCTGCGACGAGCCGTGGGCGAACTGTCATCGACATCGGACTATGTGGCGGTTGGCGCGACGCAGGTGGCCGCGGCCAGCCGTTCGCTGGCGGTCGGCACCGCCGAGCAGGTGGCCGCGGTGGAGCGGATCACCACATCGGCCCGCGAGGTCAGCGGGATGGCGGCAGGCAATGTGCTGCGAACGCAGTCGGCGAGCGAGCAGGTGCGGCGGGAACGCAACGAGCTCGCCGCCGTGCAGGAGCAGCTCACCGCGCTCGTGGCCGCGATGGGGGAGATCGACACCGCCTCGGGCAGGATCTCCAAGATCAACAAAGTGATCGACGAAATCGCGTTTCAGACCAACATCCTGGCCCTCAATGCGGCGGTCGAGGCGGCCCGGGCCGGTGAGGCCGGGCAGGGCTTTGCCGTGGTCGCCGACGAGGTCCGCGCGCTGGCCCGCCGCAGTGGCGATGCGGCTCGGGAGACCGCCGCACTCATCGACGAGTCGATCCTGCGGACACAGGCGGGCCGGGAACGGGTGGACGCCGTCGCCGCCGCGATCGGCGGGCTCGCGCGGCAGGCGGCGGGCGTGCAGACGCTCGTGGACGAGGTGCTGCGGGGCAGCGGCGAACAGCAGCAGGCGGTGGGCGGCATCGGCGCGTCCCTTTCCCAGATCGAAAAGGTCACGCTCCAGTCGGCGGCCGGCGCCGAGGAGGGCTCCGCTGCGGCCGAGGAACTCACGGCCCAGGCCGCGGGTCTGAAGGACGTGTCGGCGGCGCTCGAGGCGATGGTTGGCGGCGATCGATCGGGACCCGCGGGCGATGGCCTCGCGAGCCTTCGTGGGTCGGCCCCATGACGCACGGATCCTGCGGCGCGACGCGGGCCAGCGGCCTGCTCGAACAACTCGGGCTCGAACTCGCGTTCGCATCGGCCGGGGCGGCCGTGCCATCGGCGATCGGCGACCTGCTCATCCAGCTCGACGCGGCCTGCGCGGCGTCCCCCGCGGCGATTCGACAGGCGGTCGCGGCCTGCCGCCACTGGCTCGCGAGAGACGCGGCCCGCGGCCCGCTCGCGGCCGAGACGCTCCGTGCGATCAACGACTGGCAGCCTTGGATGGTGGCCGCGTGCCTCGCCTGGGATCGCGGCCAGCCGCTGGCCGCCATGCCGGCGGAGTGGACGGCAGTTGCTGCGGAGCAGCTTCCCCCTTCCGGCGGCCGATCCGCCGCCGAGGTTGCCGCCGCCGGCGAGACGATCGATGTCACGGTGCTGCCCGAAGGCTTTGACGACGAAATGACCGAGCTTTTCTGCGCGGAGTCGCAGGATCTGCTCCAGGAAGTCGAGCAAGGTGTGCTCGCCCTCGAGCGAAACCCGGCTGACTCGGCCTCGATCGACGTCGTGTTCCGCGTGTTCCACACGTTCAAGGGCAATGCGGGCGTGCTCAAGCTGGTCGTGCTGCAGCGACTGACGCATGAGCTGGAGTCGGTGCTCGACGCGGCACGCCGTGGCAAACTGGTGCTCGGCCGCGACGCGATCGACCTGATCCTTTCAGGTGCCGATGTCCTGCGGCGCTACGTCGGCGAGGTCCTCGCGCAGCTCTCGGGCCACGACCGCGGTCGGAGCATCCCACTGCCGGTGCCAGGGTTGATCGCGCGGGTGCAGCGGCTGCTCAGCGACCGGCCCCCTGCCCCGGCGGAGGCCGTGAAGCAGGCCGACCCGGTGCCTCCCACGACGCCCACGCCGTCACCCACGCCGCCACCCACGCCCCCACCCTTGGCTGCGACGCCGGCCCCACCGCCACCCGGGCCCCCGGCGGAAGAGCGCCCGCCCGCCCCGGCCACGCCCGCGGCCGCGGCGAGCAGCGTTCGGGTCGATACGATGAAGCTCGACGGCCTCATCGATCTCGTCGGCGAACTCGTCGTCGCTCAGTCGATGGTCGTCCAGAGCCCCGAGCTGGCCGCGGGAGCCAGTCAGCAATTGAGCCGCTGCCTCGGGCAGCTTCGCGGGATCACCTCCGACCTCCAGCGAACCGCGATGTCGCTGCGGATGGTGCCGATCGGCGGCACGTTTCGCCGCATGGCCAGGCTGGTTCGCGACCTCGCCGTCGAACTCGACAAAGAGATCGAGCTGAACCTCGAAGGCGAGGAGACGGAGCTCGACCGCACGTTGGTCGAGGAACTCTCCGATCCGCTCGTCCACATGATCCGCAACTCCGCCGATCACGGCATCGAGCCCCCTGCGGCCCGCGTGGCAGGAGGCAAGCCGGCGGCGGGCACGATCACCCTTCGCGCCTTCCATCAGGGGGGCTTCATCGTCATCAAGATCGAGGACGACGGCCGCGGCCTTTCCGCCGATCGCATCCGTGCCAAGGCGGTCGAACGCGGCCTCGTGCAGCCCGACGAGCGGCTGGAGCGGGCGGAGATTCTCGACCTCATCTTCCGTCCCGGATTCTCCACCGCCGAGCAGATCACCGGCCTCTCCGGCCGTGGGGTGGGGATGGACGTCGTGCGGCGGGGCATCGAGGGGATCCGCGGCAAGGTGGAGGTGGCGTCGGTGGAGGGAAGGGGCACCACGTTCACGCTCTCGGTGCCGCTGACCCTCGCGATCATCGAAGGGCTGATCGTGGGCGTGGGCGACCAGCGATACATCGTCCCCACGCTCTCGGTGCGGGAGTCGTTCCGGCTCGACCCAGGCGCCGTCACGACCATTCAGGGCCGGGGTGAGATGGTCGAGGTCCGCGGCCGGCTGACTCCGATCCTCCGGCTCGGGCGATTCCTGGGCAATGCCGGCGCCGAGGCACCCGCCGCTGGTGCGGAGGGTATCGTGGTGGTGGTGGAGTCGGGTCAGGATTGCCGCTGTCTGCTCGTCGACGATCTGCTCGGCAAGCAGGAGGTGGTGATCAAGAGTCTCGGCGACATGTTCCGCGGCCGCACCGCGTTTGCGGGCGCCGCGATTCTCGGCGACGGCCGGGTGGGCCTGATTCTCGACGTCAACGCGCTGGTCAAACTGAAATCCGCGGCAGGCGACGCCGCCTGATCCGCACCCGGAACCGCATCATGCATCCAGCCACGACATCCGAGCCGCACCCGCCCCACGCCCAGCCCCCGGCCGCCAAGCCGGGCAAGTATCTCGTGATCACGCTCGGCGGCGAGTCGTACGGCATTCCGGTGCTGGCGGTGCGGGAGATCATCCGCCTCTGCCCGATCACGCCCGTTGCCAACATGCCCCCGCACGTCCGCGGCGTGATCAATCTCCGCGGCAAGATCATCCCGCTCGTCGATCTGCGGGCCCGCTTCCAGCTGCCGACGGCCGACGAACACGACCGCAACTGCATCGTCGTCGCCCAACTCGGCGGCGGTCCCGGGCCATCGCGGCTGTATGGAGTCGTCGTCGACGGCGTCGAGGAGGTGGCCTCGTTCGCGGCCGCCGATCTCGAGCCCACGCCCGACTTCGGTGGGGCCATCGACGTGCGGTTCATCACCGGCATGGCCAAGTCGGGGCCCCTCGTGCGGACCCTCATCGACCTCGACCGGATCGCCGCCGCCGACGTCGTCACGTCGGCGGCCGCGACGCTTCCTCATACCCCCTCCTGAGTTTCCCCCGCCACAGGACGTCCCATGATCCCGCGTTCACTCCCCGCCCGCATCAGTCTGGGCTTCGCCCTGCTCGTGCTGCTCGCGATCCTCCTCGGTGGAACCGCCCTGTGGCGGATCACCGGCATCAATCAGAGCGTCGTCACCGTGGCGACCAACTCGCTGCCGTCCGTCGTGACGCTCAACCGGGTCATCCAGTCGACGTATGGCGCGACACGCAACGTCCGCAAGCTCCTGCTGGCGGGCGGTGCGGACGGCGCCGCCGGCAGGTACGACGACAGTGGGTACCAAAAGGACAGGAAATGGGGCGAGGATCAGCTTGCGGCGTATGAGCCCCTGATCAGCGACGACAAGGACCGGAGCCTGTTTGACGAGGTCGTCTCGTCCCGGCGGGCCTATTTTGCGATCCTCGATGCGGCGATGCAGAGCCTTCGGGAGGGCAAGGATGCGAAAGCCAGGGAACTGATGGGGGAGACGAGCGAGCCCATCTTTGAACGCTGTCTCGCGGCGCTCGAGGCGAATGTCGCCTACAACGGCTTGATCGCCGAACAGCAGGTTGCGGAAGCCCGCCGCACGGTCGCGACGAGCTTTCTGCTGATCGGCGGCGGGCTTGCCCTGGCCACGATCCTCGGGCTGCTCGTGGGCATCGGCATCACCCGCTCGGCCGGCACGGCGCTCGGACGGATCTCCGACGCGCTCGAGGCGGGGGCGGCCCACACCTCCCTGGCATCGACGCAACTGGCGTCGGCCGGACAGGCCCTCGCCGAGGGCTGCAGCGAACAGGGCTCGGCCGTCACGGAGACGAGCGCGGCCCTCGAGCAGATGTCGGCCATGATCCGCAGCACCGCCGACAACGCCGAGAAGGCGAAGACCTTCGCCAATCAGGCCCGCAACGCGGCGGAGTCGGGGGCGACGACCATGGGCGAGATGAACGCCGCGATGGGGGCGATCGAGGCCTCGAGCGCCGAGGTCGCCAAGATCGTCAAGGACATCGACGAGATCGCCTTCCAGACGACTATCCTCGC
>SXGQ01863489.1_pt1 | contig 41941 bp, 37 predicted proteins | sample 3178371 | NCBI WGS metagenome assembly SXGQ01 (sample SAMN11356859, study PRJNA531348) | freshwater metagenome | isolation source: freshwater sample F1-20 | place: China: Fuxian Lake, Yuxi | collected 2017-12-25
GGCGACCGCGCCGCCGGGGCCATCAAATCCGGTGGCACGACGCGTCGCGCCGCTAAGATGGTCTGCCTCGACCTGGATCACCCCGAGATCGTACAATTCATCAACTGGAAAGTAGAGGAGGAGAAAAAAGTGGGTGCCTTGATCGCCGCAGGTTATTCTTCCGGGTATGAGGATGAGGCCTATCGCACTGTCAGCGGACAAAACTCCAATAACTCCATCCGCATTCCCAACGCCTTCTTCGAAAAACTCGAGAAAAACGAGGATTGGGAATTGATCGGTCGGATGGACGGACGGGTCATGAAAAAAGTACCCGCCCGCGAACTCTGGAACCAGATCGCCTACGCCGCCTGGCGTTGTGCCGACCCTGGTACCCAGTATAATACTACCATCAATGAGTGGCATACCTGCCCCGAGGGTGGTCCCATCCGCGCTTCGAACCCCTGCTCGGAGTACATGTTCCTCGACAATACCGCGTGTAACCTGGCTTCGGCCAACCTGATGAAGTTTTATGACGCGGACAACAACACCTTCGACGTAGAAGGGTATGAATACAATTGTCGCCTGTGGACCGTGGTACTCGAGGTCTCCGTGCTCATGGCACAGTTCCCCTCGAAAGAAGTGGCACAGCTCAGCTACGAGTATCGTACGCTCGGACTGGGCTATGCGAACCTCGGCACCATGTTGATGGTAAGCGGTATTCCGTACGACAGTGAGGAAGCCCGAGCCATCGCCGGCGCCCTCACCGCGATCATGACCGGTATCTCTTACAAGACATCCGCCGAAATGGCGCAGACCTTGGGTGCCTTCCCTCGTTACGAGGAGAATAAAAAGCACATGCTGCGCGTGATGCGCAACCACCGCCTCGCCGCCTACGATGCCGATGAATACGAAAACCTCAGCATCAAGCCTCAGGGCATCAAGGTCAAATACTGCCCTGATTACCTACTGAAAGCGGCTTGCAAGGCCTGGGATGACGCTTGTGAGCTCGGCGAAAAATATGGTTATCGCAACGCACAAGCCACGGTGATCGCCCCCACGGGTACGATCGGACTGGTGATGGATTGTGACACCACCGGCGTAGAACCTGATTTTGCACTGGTGAAATTCAAGAAACTCTCGGGGGGTGGTTATTTCAAGATCATCAACCAATCGGTGCCCACGGCCCTTCGCAACCTGGGATACTCCGAAAAAGAGACCGACGCCATCATTAAGTATGCGGTCGGATCCGCCAGCTTTGCCGGTGCTCCGTTCATCAACCACCAATCGCTCAGCGAAAAAGGGTTTATAGCTGAAGAGATTCAGCGCCTGGACGCCGCCGCCCTGACGGCATTCGAGGTCGGATTTGTTTTCAATAAATACACATTGGGCGAAGAGTGTTTGCAGCGTCTGGGCTTTGCCCCCGAGCAGTATAACGACTTCGAATGGAGTTTGCTGGAGGCCCTTGGGTATACCGACGAGCAGATCGAAGCCGCCAACGACTACGTGTGCGGAACGATGATGCTGGAAGGGGCACCCGGTCTGAAGGACGAGCACCTGCCGGTATTCGATTGCGCCAATAAGTGCGGACAAAAAGGACAGCGTTACATCCACGCCCATGGTCACATTCGTATGATGGGTGCCACGCAGCCTTTTATCAGTGGGGCCATCTCCAAGACCATCAACCTGCCCCACGAGGCATCCGTAGAGGAGATCGCAGATGCCTATCACCTGAGCTGGAAACTGGGATTGAAGGCCAATGCACTCTATCGCGACGGTTCCAAACTCTCTCAGCCGCTCAGCAATAAATCCGACAAGAAGAAGAAGACCGAAACCCCAGCCGCGGCGACCGAAGCACCGGCTACAATGGAGTCGAATATCGTTGACCTGGGTCAGCTCACGGTGGAGGAATTGTTGGAAGAGGTACAAAAGCGCGTGCAAGCCTCTCCCGATACCAAGCTCAAGCGCAAGCTTGCCAGTATCGTGGAGCGTCGCACCCTGCCGGCGAAGCGTCGCGGTTTCACACAGAAGGCCAAGATCAGCGGACAAGCCGTGTTCCTCCGTACCGGCGAGTATGCCGACGGAACGTTGGGCGAGATCTTCGTCGACATGGCGAAAGAAGGTGCCACCATGCGCAGCATGATGAACTGTTTTGCCATTTCCGTTTCCATCGGACTGCAATACGGTGTGCCGCTGGAGGAGTTCGTAGATAAGTTTGCTTTCACGCGTTTCGATCCCTCCGGATTCGTGGAGCACCCCAATATCAAAACGACGACTTCCATTGTCGACTTCATTTTCCGTGTACTCGGTTACGAGTATCTGGGTCGGACCGACTTGGTGCATGTACTCGACAAGCCCGAGGTGATGAATACAGGAAGTGATGAGTGGGATGAGGTGCCCTCTAACGGATTGGAGTACGCAAAAGATCCTGAACTATCGAGTGTACGCGTAGCCCCCGGGGCTACTGCGCAACCGACCAAGTCAGCGGTGAAAGCGGCCCAGCCCGTGAAAGCCGAGTCGGCCCTCGATGCCATGAACGCAGCAGCCAAGAATATGCAAAGTGATGCACCCGCCTGTAACGTGTGCGGCAACATCATGATGCGCAGCGGGGCTTGCTATAAATGTTTGAATTGCGGCAACCAAGGTGGTTGCGGTTGATTTGCCTTCCCGAAAAACCGGATGGGTAACATTGATCCCGGCTCGCAAGAGTCGGGATTTTTTATGCCTCGCCAAACAGTTTGTTGGCGGCCGATTCCAGCATGGGAAACTTCTCGACCACGAAGTTCTTCATGGACTGAATGGCTTGCTTGGCCTGCGCTTCGGTCAGACCGGCTTCTTGCTGAAGCTTTTGGACGAGTTCTTGCATGTAGGGCGAATTGAAAATAGATTACGCAACCTTGAGCAAGCTCATCTTGCTCTTCTCGAATTTCCGCTGAGCATATTCCAAGCTCAGGGTAAAGGTTTTGATGTCGGAGCTGGGCAGTTCATACATGGCGTCGGTGAGGATGCTTTCGCAGATGCTACGAAGGCCGCGAGCGCCTAATTTATATTCCATGGCTTTTTCGACCATGAAGTCCAGGGCCGGTTCTTCGATGGTGAGCTCAATGCCCTCCAGCTCAAATAATCGCTTGTATTGTTTGACCAGGGCATTCTTGGGTTCGGTGAGGATGCACTTGAGGGCCGGTCCGTCCAGCGGGTCCAGGTGGGTGACCACCGGCAAACGTCCCAATAGCTCGGGGATCAAACCGAATTGCTTAAGGTCGGTCGCATTCACGAACTGCAGCAGATTCTTTTGACGAAGGGCTTGTTCTTCCTTGTCGACTTGAAAGCCGATGGTGTTGGACTGAACGCGTCGGCCAATGATCTTCTGTATGCCGTCGAAAGCTCCTCCGCAAATAAAGAGGATATGCTGGGTATTGATCTTGACCAGTTTTTGTTCGGGATGTTTTCGTCCGCCTTGCGGAGGCACCAAAACATCACTGCCTTCCAACAACTTCAATAATCCTTGCTGTACGCCTTCTCCGCTCACGTCGCGTGTGATGGAGGGGTTATCGCCTTTGCGGGCGATCTTGTCTATTTCATCGATGTATACGATCCCTCTCTCGGCGGCCGCCACGTCATAATTACAGACTTGGAGCAAACGGGTGAGAATGCTCTCTACGTCTTCGCCCACATAACCGGCTTCGGTGAAGACGGTGGCATCCACGATCGCGAATGGCACGTTGAGCATGCGGGCGATGCTTTTGGCCAGCAGTGTTTTACCGGTACCGGTTTCGCCTACCATCACAATGTTGCTCTTGTCTATCTCTACGTCGGATGGGGCATCGCCTTGTTTCTGGGTGAGGCGTTTGTAGTGATTGTATACGGCCACGGCCAATACCTTCTTGGCATCGTCCTGGCCGATCACGTATTCATCCAAAAATTTTTTGATCTCGGCGGGCTTTTTTACTTGGAGTTTGAAGCCGGGTCCAGTCTTGTCCTGCCGCACCGATAATTCCTGATCAATGATCTCCCGGGCATGATCGACGCAGTTCTCGCAAATGTGACCTTCCTGTCCGGCTATGAGGATCTTCACCTCATCGCGGTTGCGACCACAGAACGAACAGTGCAGCGGGGTTTTTGCCATGATTCAGAAAAATCGGACCGTAAAATTAGGTTATGGAAGCGGAATACCCGCAATTGGTATTGGCAAGAATACCCAATCGTTTGATTGACTGAGGATTAAAGTTTCTCGATCAATTGATCGGCAATGCCATATTCGATGGCTTGCTGCGCGTTCATCCAGTAATCGCGGTCGAAGTCGCGCATGATCTGTTCGACGGTCTTTCCGCAATTGTTGGCCAGGATACCGGCACCGATCTCTTTGACTCGACGGGTTTGCTCGGCTTGAATCTCCAGATCTGCACTCACGCCTTGAATGTATCCGCCCAATGATGGTTGGTGGATCATGACTTCGCCGTGCGGAAAAATAAAACGACGGCCCTTGACACCACCACTCAGCAGGATGCTGCCCATGGAGGCGGCCAGTCCCATACAGATCGTGCTCACCGGACTTTGGATCATCTGCATGGTATCGTACATCACCATGCCGCTGGTGACGACGCCACCGGGACTATTGATATAAAACTTAATCTCCTCTCCGGGCTTATCTGCGTCGAGCAGTAAGAGTTTGCTGACCACGTCGCGGGCGCTTTTGTCATCGACCACGCCCCAGAGGTAAACGGAGCGTTTGTCAAAGAAATAGCGCTCGAGTTTCTTGCTCAGCATGTTCAAGTCGGAGCCGGGTCGCTCTTCTTTCTCGTCCTCGTCATCACTCAGCCAGTTCGGTTTGGAGAAAATATCGTTCGTTTTCATACGTCGGGGTTGTTCCTGATCAGGACTTATTTTTTTTGGGATTGGTGACCAGCACTTCGTCGATCAAGCCATATTCTTTGGCTTCGGGGGCGGTCATCCAGTTGTCGCGGTCAAAATCTTTTTGGATCTGCTCCACGGGTTTGCCGGTATGGAGCTGCACCACTTCGTAGAGTTCTTTCTTGAGTTTACGGATCTCGTTAACGGTGATCTCGATGTCACTGGCCTGTCCGCCGATGGCCCCGCTGGGCTGATGCATCATGATGCGGGCGTGTTTGAGCGCGGCGCGCTTTCCTTTGGTGCCGGCACCCAACAGGACGCAGGCCATGGAAGCGGCTACTCCGATGCAGATGGTGGCGATATCGGGGCCCACGTACTGCATGGTATCGTATACGCCCAAGCCGGCATAGACGCTGCCGCCCGGACTATTGATATACATGTTGATGTCGCGCTGCCGGTCGGTCGAATCCAAAAACAGCAATTGCGCGGTTACGATGTTAGCGATCTCATCGTTGATCGGATAACCGAGGAAAATGATGCGGTCCATCATCAAGCGGCTGTACACATCCATTACGGCCACGTTCAGGGAACGTTCCTCAATGATGTTGGGGGTCATGGCCGTTACCAGGTGCGAGGCATAGCTGTGCAGGGTGTTGCTGGAGAGCCCTTGATGCTTAACGGCAAATTTTTCGAATTCGGAGTTGAATCCCATGGAGTTTGATTGTACGGGTGGGTTCTATCAAATATCCGTCCATTCGGCGGATTGGCAAAATAGGTGACAGTTTGTCGGCAGGGGACGATCCCGATCATCCGGCTGGCTGACCGGAGGTCAGCCGATCCGATCAATGATGCTGATGCCGGTGTTCTTCCACGAGTTTCGTGAATTTGTCGGCCTCGATCGACGTGTCGGTCGGATTCACTTGTGCGGCGCCCCATTCCATCACTTTTTGGGATTGTATCCGGTGATAAGCATCCTCCACGTACTTACGGTCTTTCATCATCCGCTCCGTGTAATCGTTGACCCAGGGTTGGTCCATTCCCAGGTTGGCTCCACCCATGTAACTGAACAGTTGTTGTTGAGCAAAGGCCCGGATCTCATCGGGACTCACCTGCAGGGCCTGATCTTTTACGATCTTTTCCGAGATGAGGGTCCACTTCAGTTGATTGCAGAATGTCGGAAACTCCTTTTCCACTTCTTCGGCCGACTTGGGATTTTCTCCCTGTGTTTGAAGCCATTTTTTCAGGAAGGATTCCGGGAACGGGATGGCGGTATGATCGACCAGGGCATGAAAGACCTGATCTTGGATCTGGTTATTCGACTGGGCGGTCCAATAAGCCCCGATCTCCTCGCGGATCTTATTTCGGAAATCGGCTTCGGTCTTTATCTCCTGGCTGGGATAGAGTTGTTCGAACAGGGATTCATCGAGGGCTCTTTTCTCCAACAAACCGATCTTGGTGAGGGTGATGCGGAAGTTTTTATCCAGGGCAGTGGTGTCTTCGGCCGGGAGTCCCAGGTCGCTGAGGATCCAGCTGCGTTCTTTTTCCTCAAAGGCGGCCGAGAGGGTGCTCGTGAGCGCGTCGCCAACTTTTTTCCCCATCCATTGATTGCGGAAGGCGGGGGCAAAATATTTGACGAGTAATGAATTGTCTTTTTGGGCGCCATTCTCGATCGGTTCCCCTTGGGCATCCGATTCGGTGAATTGAACGTTGAGGACTTGGTCTTCGTTGTCGACAACCTCTTGGTCCTTCATGTTGCCGTAACGGTTTTGAAGGCGGGTGATCTCCTGGTCGACCATCTCATCGGTTACGTCGATCACATAGCGGGTGATCTTGGCTTTGCCCAGGTCGGTGAGTTGGATATCGGGCTTACGACCGATCTCAAAATGGAAAGTGTACTCGAGCGGGTTGTTGACGTCGAGTTGACGCATGTCGGTTTCGAGTGGCAGGGGCTGGGCGAAGATCTCGAGCTTTTCGGTTTGCAGGTAACCGATCAGTTCGCGGTCGACCGTGCGGAGCACCTCGTCGGTAAAAACGGAGGGTCCGTACATTTTTTTGATCAGTCCCGCTGGCACCATGCCTTTTCGGAATCCGGGAATATTCGCCTTCTTGCCATAATCCTTCAGCGATCGTTCGAAGGCGGGCAAATAATCGGATTTTTCGAGACGTACGGTAACTTTTTCGTGCAATTCGCCGATGGGTTCGCGTGTAATGGTGGCCATAATTTGAGTTGATCAGGTGGTCCGGATGGAGGGACTCGAACCCCCACACCTTGCGGCATCAGATCCTAAGTCTGACGTGTCTACCAATTTCACCACATCCGGGATTCCGGCCGAGGCCGGATTTTGGGAGGGCAAAGGTAGGGAAAACCATCGGTCGGCTCGCGGGAAATCGGTAAATTCGTAGGTCATGGAAACCGCCGTTCTCGCCCCCAAATACAACCTGTCGCCGGAGGAGGAAAAAAAGCTCATTCTGCGCGAATACCGGTCCCTGTTGCGGGTGCTGAAGAACAAGATGAAGCCGGGCGATAAGCAACTGTTACGCACCGCTTTTGAGATGTCGGCCGACGCACACAAGACCATGCGGCGCAAAAGCGGCGAACCTTATGTCTTGCACCCCATTGCCGTGGCCAAGATATGTGCCGAGGAGATCGGATTGGGGATTCGTTCGGCGATCTGTTGTCTGCTGCACGACACCGTAGAGGATACCGACATTACACTGGATGACATCAAACGCGAATTCGGTCCCGAGATCACCAAGATCGTAGACGGGCTGACCAAGATCGCCAACGTGGTGGATGTCAATGCCTCCAAGCAAGCGGAGAATTTCAAAAAGATCTTGCTGACGCTAACCGACGATCCGCGGGTGATCCTGATCAAACTGGCCGATCGCTTGCACAACATGCGGACGCTCGATTGCATGAAGCACGACAAGCAGCTCAAGATCTCCTCCGAAACGGTTTATCTCTATGCCCCGCTGGCACACCGGATGGGATTGTACAACATCAAGACGGAGATGGAAGACCTCGCGATGAAGTACCTGGAGACCGACACCTATAAGGAGATCGCCCGTAAACTGGCCGAAACCAAGAAGGAGCGGACCAAATACATCAACGAATTCATCAAGCCCATCCGGGATAAAATTGAGGAGGCAGCCATCTCAGCAGAGATCTATGGCCGTCCCAAGAGCATCCATTCGATCTGGAACAAGATGAAAAAAAAGGGCGTGGCTTTCGAAGAAGTCTACGACCTGTTTGCGATCCGGGTGATTTTGGAGGTGGAGCCGGAAAATGAAAAAGCCGATTGCTGGAAAGTCTATTCCCTGATCACGGACGAATACACCCCCGCGCCGGAGCGCCTGCGCGATTGGCTAAGTAATCCCAAATCGAACGGCTACGAGGCGTTGCACACCACCGTGATGGGTCCGCAAGGCCGCTGGGTGGAAATTCAGATCCGAACCCGCCGAATGAACGAGATCGCGGAAAAAGGATTGGCCGCTCACTGGAAATACAAGGAAGGAGCGGGCGATGAAAGCCGGTTCGATCAATGGTTTCAGCAGATCCGAGAAGTGATCGCCAATCAGGAAACCGATTCGATCGATTTCTTGCAGGACTTCAAGACCAGTTTCCTCGCGGAGGAGATCTATGTCTATACGCCCAAGGGGGATGTGAAGATGCTGCCCATTGGCTCCACGGCGCTCGACTTTGCTTTTTCCATTCACAGTGCCATTGGTGTCAAAACCATCGGTGCCAAAGTCAACCATAAACTCGTTCCGATCAGTTACAAACTGCACAGCGGAGATCAGGTTGAGATCATCACCAGCAGCAAACAAAAAGCTTCCGAAGATTGGCTCAATTTCGTCGTTACCTCCAAGGCCAAGGGTCGGATACGCGACGCGCTCAAAGAGGAGAAGCGGCAGATCGCCGAGGAAGGCAAGTATACCCTGCAGCGTAAATTGGAGGGGCTGGGAGTAGCCTTCTCCCAACATAACCTGGAGGAATTACTCCGCTGGTATAAGCTGGATAATACGTTGGAGTTGTTCTATCAGATCGCCATCAAGCGACTCGACTTAAAAGATATCAAAGAGTTTCAGGTGGTGGGCGACAAGCTGGAGGCCCCCAAGCCAATCAAGCCACCAGTTGTGGAAAAGCCGGAATTCATTCCGGGTCTGGGCAAACGCGATGCCGAACTGATCATTTTCGGGGAGCGAAGCGATAAGATCGTATACCAACTGGCCAATTGCTGCAAGCCCATTCCGGGCGATGATGTATTTGGTTTCGTCACTACCGGTAAAGGGCTCACCATCCACCGCACCACCTGTCCCAATGCCGCTAAATTACTGGCCAGCTATGCCCATCGGGTCGTGAAGACCCGCTGGGCCAAGAACAAGGAGATCGCCTTCCTGACCGGCATCAAGATCATCGGGATGGACGACGTGGGGGTTGTCAGCAAGATCACGAACCTGATCTCCGGGGATATGCGCATCAATATCGGAGCCCTGACCATTGAGGCCCGGGAAGGGGTTTTCGAAGGCAATATCAAAGTGTATGTGCACGACCGCGAGGAGCTCGACGAGCTGGTCCGCCGCCTGATGCAATTGCCGGGCGTCGAAACCGTTAATCGGTACGATGTCGAAGATCTTTCGGTCTCTCCTTGAGTCATCCACGGATTTTTTTTATCTTGTTGCCTCCCGCTTTCGAGCAGGCCTTCAACGCTTATGAGACATTTTCTTTTTTCGATCCTCCTGACCGCCTGTTCGGTTGCGCTGTACGCACAAAATCCGGCCACTACGTTCGAGATCGCAAACCGTACGATCAATCTGCCTTGCGGCACCAACTGCACCAACATCACGGCCGTGGTGCCACACATCAAGAACAGCTCGGATTATGTGATCACGTCTCCGGCCTATCAGCCTTTTGCCTGGGTGACAGCCGCCGGGATTGATGTCACAACGCTGATCAATACGTTCGGAAACGATGATCAGTGGACTTCCGCGATCACTGTTCCCTTTCCCATCTGTTATTACGGCACCTCTTACTCCTCTCTGATCATCGGTACCAACTCCGCCATCAGCTTCGATATTTCACGCGCTTCCACCGGCAGCGGTTATTCCATTACGGCTACCGGTACGATTCCAAGTGGCAGTTATGCGCCCAACATGATCTTTGGTCCTTATCACGATATCGACATCGACCAGCCCGGCGCCAACAAGCGTATTGAATATCGAATCGAAGGAACCGCTCCCAAGCGACGATTGATCGCCAGCTTTAACGAGGTCCCCTATTTTTCCAGTTCCTGCTCCCAATTTTTTGCGACGCATCAAATGGTGTTGTATGAAGGCACGGGAATCGTAGAGATCTATATCAAAGACAAGCCATCCTGTACGGGCTGGAATGGTGGTCGAGCTATACTGGGTATGCAAGACGGCACCCTCACCAAGGCCGCCGCGGTGACCGGACGAAACGCTACCGTCTGGGGAAACAATGCCATGAACGAATGCTGGCGATTCATTCCGAGTGGCGGAACACCCACTTTCAAATCGGCCAGCCTGATCCTGAATGGAAATGTGGTCGCCAGTTCCGCACCGGGGTATGGCCTGGATACTGCCACCACGGCACCCGGTAAGCTGGGATTGACGATGAACAATATTTGCCCACCCACGCCCAATACCAAGTATTATCTGGAAGTGCGTTACAAGGATTGCAACAACCCCAACAACGATATCGTCTTCACCGATTCGGTCAATGTGGTCAAGCTTCCTTCCTCTTTATTGGGAACAGCGGCCGTGCAGCCAGCCTCTTGTGGAACGAACAATGGTTCCATCACCATCAATGGTGTATCGGGGGGCAGCACACCTTATCAATATTCGATTGACGGCGGTACCACCTGGCAAACCTCCAACACCTTCACCGGATTGGCTCAAGGCGCCTACACCATCAACATCAAGGATGCCTCCGGTGTTTGTACCCTAACGCTCAATGCCTCCGTTACGCTGGCCGGGGCGCTACCTGCCACCACGACTAACCAGGTAACCGCTTGCACCGGCGTTAACAATGGTTCCATCACCGTTACTTCCGTTGGCGGTACCGGTCCCTATACGTTTAGTCTGAACGGTGGTGCACCGGTAGCAGGAACGATCCCTTATACGTATTCGAACCTTGCCGCCGGCGGATATACGATCCTGGTCAGGGACCTCAGCAATGGTTGTACGACCAATTTGCTCAATGTTGTGGTCAGTGTGGGTTCCGGAGCCGATGGTACCACTACTTCTACAGCAACTTCTTGCCCCACCGTAAACAACGGTGCTTTAACCGTCACCACCACTGCCGGTATAGCACCTTTTTCTTTTGGGATTGATGGAGGTGCCCTGCAGGCTGGTACCAGTCCCTACACTTTTTCGAATCTCACTCCCGGTAATCACGTGGTCACGATCCGCGATGCGTTGGGATGTACTCGAAATTTGAATGTGACGGTCAATGCCGGTCCGCCGCTTTCAGCCGGACTCACCAGTGCCGCCACCGGATGCCAGGGCGCTGCCAATGGCACAGTCACGGTTACGCCCAACTCCGGCACCGGACCCTATACCTATTCGTTGGACAATGGTGCCTTTGTCTCGGGTGCTGCTCCGTATACCTTCACCAACCTCTCGGCGGGTAATCACACCATCGTGGTCAGGGATGCCGCCGGTTGTGCCACCAACGTGCTCAACATAAATGTGGCTCCTGGTCCCCCGCTGGCTACAACCGCCACCAAAACCGATGCGCTTTGTTTTGGCGGCAGTACCGGAGCCATCACGGTTACCCAACCCACCGTGGGCAGTGCGCCGTATCAATATTCACTCGATAATACCAACTGGCAATCGAGCAATCAATTCACCGGATTAACGGCCGGCAATTACACGGTTTATTTCCGCGAGGCGAATGGTTGTTTTGGTAACCTGACCATTACGGTCGGACAGCCCACGGCACTGGCCGTGGCGGCGACCACCGTTCCGGTGGTGTGTAATGGTCAGCCCAACGGAATCATTCGCGTAACGGGTAACGGTGGCATCGGTCCCTATCAATACTCACTGAACGGTACCACTTGGCAAACCATCGATAGTTTTCTGGTGGCCGCTGGTTCGTACACCGTGCACATCCGAGACAATAACGGATGCACGACCACCACACCTATCTCCGTTACCGAGCCCAATGTGTTGAATGCTGTATCGGCCAATGCCAATGCTACTTGTAATGGTGGTAACGACGGACAGATCGTGGTCACGGCCACCGGCGGCAATGCCAATTACCAATACTCGATCGATGGGGGTGCCACCTGGCAGTCCACCGCCACCTTCAACGTAGCACCGGGTAACTACGTCGTGCTGGTAAAAGACGGATTGGGTTGCAGTACCAGTTTTAATACCACCGTGGGTCTTACCAATGATCTTACCCTCACCCCGCAAACCGATCCCACCATCTGCGAAAGTAAATCAGCGCAGTTGGCTGTTTTATCCAATGGGTTGCTATTCAGCTGGTCGCCGGGCACGGCACTCAGCAATACCACTATTCCGAACCCGGTGGCCAGTCCCACCGCCACCACCCAATACATCGTAACTGTCACCTACGGACGATGTGTGGCCTACGATACCGTGGTGGTGAACGTCAATGCGGCTCCCATCCCCAATGCCGGTCCGGACGGTTTCATTTGTTATGGTCAAACCTATCAATTACAAGCCTCCGGCGGGGTGCAGTACCGGTGGACGCCAGCCACGTATCTGAGCAGCACCACGGTAGCCAATCCCATCTCGTCCCCGTCGAAGGATATTATCTACACTTTATCCATTTTGGCAGATGCCAACGGTTGTGCTTCGTTGGTTACCGATGAGATGACCATTGATGTTACGCCGCCCTTGAAACTAAAGACCTATCCCTTCGATACCATCGGCTATCCGGGCGATCAGTTTCAATTGTTGGTTGTACCCAACGATCCGGATGCAACCAATTTTGTGTGGTCGCCCTCGGTTGGGCTGAGTAGTACCACTATTGCCAACCCCATCGTAACGGTCGGGGCGATCGGGCAGGATATTCAATACCGGGTCTGGGCCTTTACACAGGCTGGTTGCCGCGGAGAGGGTTATGTCAAGGTCAGGGTATATAAAGGTCCCGATATTTACGTACCAACCGGGTTTACGCCCAATGGCGACGGGAAGAACGATAAATTCACCCCCTTCCCGGTGGGTATGAAAAGCTACAACTACTTCAAAGTATTCAATCGGTGGGGTCAGCTGGTCTTTAGCACCACCCAATTGAATACGGGCTGGGATGGCCGTTGGGGTGGGGGGGAGCAACCGGCCGGAACCTATGTATGGATGATCGAGGGACTTACCAAAGACAATCGGGTGATCACCAAGAAGGGAACGGTGGTCATGATCCGATGAGGTTTATCCCCATGCTTTTTCCCTTATCACCATTCCGCTTTTTTATCGATCGGATGCCCCGTCATCCCTTTATTTTTGCGTCGCGCCAACACGCGCAACACACGCAATACAATTTCTGATCATGGTAGATGTTATACTCGGCTTGCAATGGGGCGATGAAGGAAAGGGAAAGATCGTCGATTTTTTTGCCAAAGATTATGCCGTAGTGGCCCGGTTTCAGGGCGGTCCCAATGCCGGACATACATTGTATGTAAACGGACAAAAGATCGTGCTTCATCAGATCCCCTCCGGTATTTTTCATGCCGGTATTCAAAACCTGATCGGCAACGGCGTGGTGTTGGATGCTGTTACGCTAAAAAAAGAATGTGCGGCCGTAGCGGCCCTAGGCGTGGATGTCCAAAAAAATCTATACATCGCCCAGCGGGCGCACTTGATCCTGCCCACGCACCGTGCGTTGGATAAAGCCGCGGAACTGGCTAAGGGTGAGCAAAAGATCGGTTCCACGCTGAAGGGGATCGGTCCTACGTACATGGACAAGACCGGACGTAACGGACTTCGGGTCGGTAACCTGTTCGACAAGGATTTCACTGCACAATACCAAAAACTTCGGGCCAAGCATCAGCAGTTGCTCGACAACCATGGTTTCACGGAAGATATTTCGGCCTGGGAGAATGATTTTTTTGAGGCCATTGAGTTTTTACGCGGACTCAAGGTGGTAAACGGGGAGTACTTCATCAATGAAGCCATCGCCTCCGGACAAAAGGTGCTGGCCGAAGGGGCACAGGGCAGTATGCTCGACATTGATTTTGGCACGTTTCCTTTCGTTACATCTTCCAATACCATTTCCGCGGGTGTTTGCAGCGGACTGGGCATCGCGCCCCAAAAGATCCGGGAGGTCTACGGCGTAACCAAGGCATATTGTACCCGGGTGGGAGGCGGACCTTTCCCTACAGAATTAAATGATGAAACGGGAGAAACCCTGCGTCGGATCGGAAGTGAATTCGGGGCCACGACCGGACGACCCCGTCGTTGTGGCTGGATCGATCTGGTCGCCTTGAACTATGCCTGTATGCTCAATGGCGTAACGGCCCTGGTGATGACCAAGGCGGACGTATTGGATACGTTCGCGACGCTCCAAGCCTGCACGGCCTATGAATACGATGGCCGGCAAATGAACCAGATGCCTTTTCAGTTGGATGCCGGTCCCCTGAAACCCATCTACCAGTCCTTCCCGGGATGGGAGCAACCCATCACCGAGTTTCGCCAGGCTGCCGAGTTGCCCCCGGTGATGCAATCCTATATACAATTCATCGAGTCCTGTTTGGGGGTACCGGTGCGGTTTGTGTCGAACGGGCCCGGTCGCGACCAATTGATCGAACGCCCGGTATAAGATCCGCTGAAAATTCCGTCGAAAAAATTTGGCGGATTTGTCGGAACGCAGAAAATTTACATTGTGAATCATTTTTTATGTTGATAAAACGGAATCTCCAGACTGCAGACAAACCACGGTGGGGAATAACGGCTGACGGTATCCTCACGCTCGTTGCCGCAAAGAAAAAAGCCGCAGAAGAAGAAGAAAAAGAATCAGCGGATGAATGGGAAAAAGAGGAAGGGGAAGAAGCCTGGGATCCCGATTTTGATGAGTTTGACGTTCCCAAATCCCGCTCTGGTAAATCAGACAATAAAGAAGAGGAGGAGTTGAACTTCGAAGAGGAAGAGGAATTCAACGATCTTTTCGACGACGAAGGATTTGATGAAGATGCTCCGAACGATGATTATTGATCATCGTTGCTTTCCCCGCGTACAATCATGACAAGACTGGAAAAAGACCTGGATGAATTGCCTTTGGGTCTGTCCGGACTTCTCCGCTGGGCCACGGCCCACGAAGTCTGTTGTGTATTGGATGGTTCTGCGGCCACGGATCCCGACTACGCGTTCCCCCGTCAACTCGCCGTGGGGGTCAATCGATCCTTTGAATTAGGTGTGGATGGATCGCTGTCGGATTTGGATGCTTTCTTAAGTCCCAGCAGCATCGGCTATGCCCTACAGATCGGATACGGATTGAAAGATCACCTGGAGAAACTTACTTCTCGTCACCTCGATCCCATCGGGTTTCCCAGCTTGTTCGTGTTCGAGCCGGCCGTTCGCATTCAATGGATGGGAGACCGCCTTCATATCTGGGCAGCGGATGCAGCGGCCGTTTGGGAAAGCATCCGATCGACCGGTTCGCGCCCGACTGATCCAATCATTCCTCCGGTCCGCTTTCAACCCCGTTGCTCCCGGATGCAATACTTGGCGGCCCTCGAACAGGTGCACAAGCATATTTTGCGGGGCGACTGCTATGAATTGAATTATTGTCAGGAGTTTTTTTCGACCGGCGTGTCGTTGGATCCCGTGGCCGTGTATGAGCGTTTGTCTGCGGTGGTGCAGGCACCTTTTGCCTGTCTGTATCGAAACAAGCACCGCTGGATGATGGGGGCCAGTCCCGAACGTTTCTTGAAAAAGCAAGGCGACAGGCTGGAGTCAAGGCCCATGAAAGGCACCGCGCCTCGGGCCGTCGATCCGATACAGGATGCTCAGTTAGCCGCAGCACTGCAAGGAAGCCAAAAGGACCGATCGGAAAACATCATGGTGGTCGATTTGGTGCGAAACGATCTTTCCCGCGTTGCTGAGAAAGGAACGGTACAGGTGGAAGCACTTTGTGCCTTGCATAGTTTTCCGCAGGTGCATCAGTTGGTGTCGACGGTCAGTGGCCAACTTCGTGCCGGCACGGGTTTTCGGGAAATTTTGGAGGCCTGCTTCCCCATGGGATCCATGACGGGTGCCCCCAAAGTGCGGGTGATGCAATTGACCGACCAATATGAGCACAGTGCTCGGGGGTTGTATTCCGGTTCTGTCGGGTATATCGAACCCAATGGAGATTTTGATCTGAATGTCGTGATCCGCAGCCTACAGTACCAGGCGGATAGCGGATATGTATCCTACCACGTCGGCTCTGGCATTACGGCCTACAGCGATCCGGAAAAAGAATGGGAGGAATGCCTTTGGAAATCAAGGGGCATTCGGCAGGTGTTCGAGGCGTAGCCGATCAGGACTTGTGGCTGTCGTTCACGCTGTCCTCGATCTCTTTTTTGACGTTGCTTTTGGCGTCGTTGAATTCCCGCACCCCACGGCCTACCCCGCGCATCAACTCGGGGATCTTCTTGCCACCAAACATCAGCAAAACGATGACCAGGATGATGATGATCTCGTTGGTGCCCATTGCCAGCAAAATGTTCTGTACCATATCAGATGATTGTAGTTCAAAGATAATAACAACCCATGACCCCCGGCAAATAAAAAACCCCGGTGAACCGGGGTTTGAAAAAGTTTAACGGATCGAATTATTCCGCTACCGCCATGCGCTTCTCGCGGATACGGGCACTCTTACCACTGCGCTTGCGCTGGTAGAAGAGTTTGGCTCGGCGGACGTTACCGGTCTTATTCAGTTGAATCGATTCGATGTTGGGGGAGAAGTAGGGAAACACACGCTCCACACCCACGCCGTCAGAGATCTTACGAACGGAGAAGGAAGCCGTCGCGCCGCGACCTTGTGTTTTGATCACATCGCCTTTGAAGGACTGGATACGCTCCTTGGCACCTTCAATGATCTTATAGTTGACGGTGATGTTGTCACCCGGCTTGAAGGCAGGGTAATCTTTCTTTCCCGTGAGTTGTTCGTGGATGTACTTAACCGCGTTCATGGTTTCCTGATTTTAAGGGAGGGCAAAGGTAGGGGATATCCGTGAATTTTTGAAATCTGTTCAGGAAAAAACTAGTGGGCAAACTCTTGATCCTGAGTGATTTCCCTTTAGCGGGCTACGTTCACGGCTCTTTTTTCGCGAATCACCGTCACCTTGATCTGTCCGGGGAAGGTCATTTCGGTCTGGATCTTCTGGGCGATCTCGAAAGAGAGGCGGTCAGAGTCCTGATCGCTGACCTTATCGGCCTCCACGATCACCCGTAATTCCCTCCCGGCCTGGATGGCATAGGCCTTTTCCACGCCGGAATAGTTCATGGCCAGATTTTCCAAGTCCTTGATCCGCTGCAAATACTGCTGCATGATCTCGCGACGGGCACCCGGGCGGGCACCACTGATGGCGTCACAAGCCTGTATGATCGGAGAGATCACGTATTGCATCTCCGCTTCATCGTGGTGCGCCGCAATGGCGTTGACCACGGCGGGATTCTCACCATATTTTTCCGCCAGCTTGGCTCCCAGCAGGGCGTGGCTCAATTCACTTTCCTCATCGGGAACTTTTCCAATGTCATGGAGCAGTCCGGCTCGTTTGGCCAATTTAGGATTGAGTCCGAGTTCGGCAGCCATGGTGGCGCAGAGGTTGGCCGTTTCACGGCTGTGCATAAGCAGGTTCTGTCCATACGAGGAACGGAATCGCATCCGTCCCACCATCCGCACCAATTCTTTGTGCAAACCATGTATGCCCAGTTCAATGACGGTACGCTCTCCGATCTCCATCACTTGTTCCTCGATCTGGCGACGGGTTTTTTCGACCACCTCTTCGATGCGGGCCGGGTGGATCCGTCCGTCGGCCACCAGTCGCTGCAAACTCAGTCGCGCGATCTCGCGGCGAAGCGGATCGAAACTCGATAATAAGATCGCTTCCGGTGTATCATCCACGATCAGGTCAACCCCGGTCGCGGCCTCAATGGCCCGTATGTTGCGGCCTTCTCGACCAATGATCTGTCCCTTGATCTCATCACTTTCCAAATGGAATACGGTGATGGTATTTTCAATGGCCTGCTCGGCCGCCGTGCGTTGAATGGTTTGGATGATGATCTTGCGGGCTTCCTTACCGGCTTTTTGTTTGGCGTCCTCAATGATCTCTTGCTGCAAGGCCAGGGCACGGGTTTCCGCTTCTTGCTTCAAACTTTCTACCAGTTGGTTGCGCGCATCCTCAGCCGAAAGATTGGCGATCTTCTCCAGGCGACGCACATGCTCCTCCTGCTTCTTGTCTAATTCAACTTTCCGCTGGTTGTTGAGCTCGATCTGACGGTTGAGGTTCTCTTTGATGGCCTCGTTGTCCTTCAGCTGCTTGTCAAGGTTACCCTCTTTCTGGCTGATCGATTGCTCTTTTTGACGGATCCGGCTTTCGGTGTCGTTGATCTTCTTGTTCTTTTCGAAGATCTCTTTTTCATGCGCGGCTTTTAGCTGCACGAAACGCTCCTTGGCTTCTACCTCTTTTTCTTTCTTGACGGTTTCGGCCCGGAGCTCAGCCTCTTTCAGTATAGTTGCTGCCTTGGCTTCGGCTTCCTCAATTTTTTTCTGCGTGTTTCCGGCAAAGACGAATTTGCCCAGGACAAGGCCCACGACCAAGCCCCCGCCACCAATGATGGCCAGTAATATATTTAGGTCCATGAATGCGGTTGTTTAATAGGTACACAAAAGAAGTATTAATTGCAACTAATTGATTTACAAATACTTGAGCATCAATCAATCAGCTGTACTGCAAAGGTACGATTTCAGGGCGAATGCGGAAAATCACCGGCTGACCAACCGGAGTCTCTGCATTGACCGGAAGGGATTAACTTGAGCGGCAAAACTACTGTATGCTCCGTACCGCTCTGCTGATGGCGCTGTTGATGCCAATTTTATTGCTGGCCCAGACCTCGTCCCGTTCTTTTGTATTAGAGGGGCAATTGGTTGGGTCTGAACCCTACCCGTCCAAGATCCAGCTCCAATATCGGGGGGCACAGGGATGGAAAATGGATAGTGCCAATGTGGTAAGTGGACAGTTTCGGCTGGAAGGAAAAATGGCGGAGCCTACGCTGGCCCGACTCCTGATTCGCGCCACGACGCCTGGAGCCAAGAACATCACTCAAGAGATTTTTCTGATGCCGGGTATGCAGCGGGTTCGTCTGTCAGCCGATGCCAAACGTTTTCAGGTTAGAGGCTCTGAAGCCCACCGGGCCTTTGAGAAGTTAAAAAAGAAATCGGCCCCGTATGATGCCGAGTACGAAAAGATGATCGCTGAATATCAGTCCTACGCCAAGGCCAAAGAAACCGCCAAGCAGGCAATGGTGGAAGAAAAATTGGACTCGATCGATGCCCTTCGTCGGGAAAAGGTGTACCGACGCTTTTTAATGGAAACGCCCAACACCCCGATCTCGCCCTACATCTTGCAGGAATATGCGGGATGGGACATCGAGCCGGCCAGTGTGGAGCCACTGTACAACCTGTTGTCGGCGGCGGAAAAGCAATATCCTTCAATGATCGAGTTCAAGCAAAGTTTGGAGATGGCCAAGCTCACCCAAGTAGGTGTACCGGCCATGGAATTCGTGCAGAATGATACCCTTGATAAACCCGTGGCGCTCTCTTCTCTTCGGGGGAAATATGTTCTGATCGATTTTTGGGCCAGCTGGTGTGGTCCCTGCCGCGTCGAAAACCCCAACGTGGTCAAGGCCTTTTTGACCTACCGCGACCGAAATTTTCACGTGCTCGGTGTGTCGCTGGATCGTCCGGGACAAAAAGACAAATGGATGAAGGCCATTCACGATGATAAGCTGACGTGGACCCACGTCAGTGACCTGAAATTCTGGAATAACGCCGTGGCCGTTCAGTACGGCATCCGGGCCATCCCGCAGAACTTACTCATTGACCCCAACGGGATCATTGTAGCAAAGAATTTAAGAGGAGAGAAGTTGATGAATACGTTGAAAGGAGTATTGAAGTAGAGGGTAGAGGGTAGAGGGTAGAGAGTTGAGAGGGGAATATCTCAGCCCTCAACCCTCTACTCTCATCTCTCTGTTCTCATCATTTCATCCAGCAACGATTCGATCTTGAGCATACGTTCTTCGATCCCTTCCTGTTCGATGCCGGCGGCTTGTTGCGCGAGTTGTTCGGTGGCGAACCAGATGACCACCATGGCGATATAATCTTGCATGTCCTTTCCGGCAAACAGTGTTCGGAATTCCAGGATCTTGTCGTTGATCATCTTGAGGGTCTTGCGAACGACCTCTTCGTCCTGCGGCTGGATCTTGATCCGATAGCTTCGATCACCGATGACGGCAGAGATGGGTATGAGGTTGGACATATTTCTTTATTCACTGAGTAAGGCGATGCATCGATCGATCTCCTTCAGGTATCCGTTGAGTTTTTTCTCGATCTCTTTTTTGTCGGCCGCGTTCAGATCGCCGGCGTTGAGTTTCAGCACATCCAGTTGGGTGCGCAGTAATTGAACCTGTTCCTGTGCGTGTTTTAATTTCTCTTCGGATTCTGCTGCCGAGCGACGCAGGCGATCGTTTTCCTGTTGCAGGGCTTTGTGGTGCCGCATCAGTTGCTGCAGTTTGTCCAGAATACGTTTGAGGGTTGCTTCCAAGGAGATCATTTTCGGATCTCGGCACCACATTGGGTCGATAAGGCGTCGATCACTTGTCGCATCCACCCATCGATCTCCGCATCGGTCAATGTTTTTTCCGAGTGCTGAAAGGTCAGGTTGATGGCCATCGACCGCTTGTCGGTGCCGAGTTTGTCGCTTTCGAATATATCAAAGAGTTTGATACCCTGCAGATTTTCCAGGCCGATCTTCTGCACAGTGTCCCGGATCCGGGCCCAGCTCAAATCCCTTTCCACCAACATCGATAGGTCGCGTTGGACTGCCGGGAACTTGGGAAGCGGCGCGATCTTTCGCGGCCGATCCAGGCTGAGAGACAGGAGCGCTTGCCAGTCCAGCTCGGCATAGAAAACAGGTTGTTTGATGCCAAATCGCTCCAGGGTTTGAGTCGATACGGCGCCGCCCTCTGCCAGGCAGGTGCCGGAACAAATCCAGCGGATCGGCTCCCGGATCTGCACCAGGCCATCGGGATATTCTTCCGTTATATTTTCAATACCTACCCACTGAAATAAGGTATTCAGCTGCGATTTGACCGCAAACAGGTCCGCCGCCTGTGCCGGTTGCTTCCAATCTCCTTCCTGCCAGTCGCCGCTCCAGACCAGTATTAGTTTTGGCGTTTCCTGATACACGGTGCCGCCCCGGTAGTGATAGGTTTTTCCAAATTCAAAAAGTCGAAGCGAGGCGTTCTTGTGGTTCAGGTTATGGGCCACCACTTCGAGTGCTGTTTCCAACAGGCGGGGCCGCATTACATTCAATTCCTGACTCAGGCTGTTGATCATCTGCACCAGCGTGGTCGATTCCTCCTCGGAGAAATAAGCTCGGTTGGTAATGGAGTTGGTGACGATCTCCTGAAAACCTTGTCCCGCCAACCGATCGGCAATTTTTTCCTGCGCCGTGAGAAAACGGTCTTCGCGGGAAACGGCGGGACTGATCCGGATCGTTTGAGGGATGGGGATATTGTCCAGTCCGTCGATCCGAAGGATCTCCTCCACGAGGTCGGCGGGTTGTTCGACATCCGTTTTGAAGCTGGGTACCGCCACGCGAAATTCATTATCCGATTCCCGCAGGATCTCAAAGCCCAGAGCCAACAAGATCGTCCGCACCGCTTCGGGGTGATAATTTTTCCCACTCAGCTTTTTCAAGTATTGCCAGCTCAGGGAGATCTCCACTTTTTCTTTTTTGCCCGGATAGAGATCGGTCCATTCACCCACTATTTTTCCACCGGCGATCTCGGTGATCAGCTGCACGGCTCGTAGCAATACCCGGTCGCAAACACCCGGATCGGTTCCTTTTTCAAAACGCAGTGCCGCATCGGTTCGCAATCCATGATGAAACGAGGTTTTCCGAATGCCCACGCCCTGAAAGCAGGCACTTTCCAGAAAGATATTTTTGGTTTGCTCGCTGACTCCGGAGGCTTTTCCGCCAAAGACACCGGCGAGGCACAATCCGCCCTCCGCGTCACAGATCATGAGATCGTCTGCTTGCAAGGTGCGGGACGTTTCATCGAGGGTCACGAATGGAGTGCCCTTGGCTAGTTTTTTCACTTCGATCCGTCCCCCGCGGATCGTATCGGCATCAAAGGCATGCAGGGGCTGACCGGTCTCGTGCAGCAGGTAATTGGTGATGTCGACGAGGTTGTTGATCGGCCGGACCCCGATGGCTTTTAATCGTTGCTGCAGCCAGGTCGGGGATGCTTCCACCCGCACGTTTTCTATGGAGATGCCGCAGTACCGGGGACAATCCGCCGGATCCTGGATCATGACCTCGATCGGTGCTTTTTTTCCCGTGGCGGGAAGGGATGGGGAAGCGGGTAATTGCGGACGACATTCGGTCCGCTCGTGATGAGATAGATAGGCGCACACATCTCGGGCAACCCCCCAATGACTCATGGCATCCATCCGGTTGGGGGTCAGTCCGATCTCATAAATGATGTCGCTATAGGGTTTGAAATGCTCCGCGGCCGGGGTGCCGGGCGCAAGTGTTTCCTGCAGTACCAAAATGCCGTCGTGCGAGGGACCCAGTCCCAATTCATCCTCCGCACAGATCATACCCTGGCTTTCTTCTCCACGGATCTTGGCTTTTTTCAGGGTGATGGGATCGCCGCTCAGCGGATAGATGGTGGTGCCGATCGTGGCCACCAGTACGGTTTGTCCGGCCGCTACATTGGATGCCCCGCAAACAATGTGCAGGGGTTCGGCTTGTCCAATGTCTACACGGGTGAGGCGAAGCCGATCGGCGTTGGGGTGCGGGTGCACCTCTAATACCTGTCCGACGACCACTCCTTGCAATCCGCCTTTGATCTCTTCGTAGGGGATCTGTTTTTCCACTTCGAGTCCGATAGAAGTCAAGATCCGACCGAGCCGATCGGGTTCGATCGGTTGGGGTAAATACTCGCTTAACCAGTGGTAGGAGATGGTCATAATGGGTGGGGACGAAGATACGAAAGCGAAGCGGCGAAGAAAGAAGATTGCCTACTTTTGAGCCTCAATTCAACCTGATATGGCCAATCAACTGTTAGCCGGAAAATGCGGCATCATCTTCGGAGCCTTGGATGAGAAGTCCATCGCCTGGAAAACGGCTCTCCGCTGTCACGAGGAGGGCGCCAAGATCGTGCTCACCAACGCGCCCGTGGCCTTGCGCATGGGCGAGATCAATAAACTTTCTGCCTTATGTGGTCAGGCCCCGGTCATTGGTGCGGATGTCACCAATATGGACGACCTGAAAAATCTATTTGAGCAGGCCATACAGCATTTTGGCGGACCCGTGGATTTTGTGTTGCACTCCATCGGCATGAGCCTCAATGTGCGCAAAGGCAAACATTATACGGAGATGAATTACGAGTGGAATCAAAAGACGCTCGACATTTCCGCCATGAGTTTTCATCGGGTGCTGCGCACGGCTTGGGATCTGGATGCGATCCGTGAGGGGGGCAGTGTGGTGGCCCTGAGCTACATCGCCGCCCAGCGCGTGTTTCCGGATTACAACGAAATGGCCGATGCCAAAGCCTTGCTGGAAAGCGTGACCCGTAGTTTCGGATATCATTATGGCGTTCGCCGAAAAGTCCGCATCAACACCGTTTCTCAATCGCCCACCCGCACGACCGCGGGCAGCGGCGTCAAAGGGTTTGACGGATTTATCAATTATGCAGAGGCGATGAGTCCGCTGGGCAATGCCACCGGGGAAGATTGTGCCAATTATTGCGTTACGCTGTTCAGCGACCTGACCCGTTACGTGACCATGCAAAATCTATTTCACGATGGTGGTTTCTCCTTCACGGGCGTGACCCAGTCGGTGATTGAAAAAATGGGCGACTGATCGGTCGTCGAGTAAAAAAAACCTCCCATGGCGGGAGGTTTTTTTATGTCCGTTGGGGGGAGATCAGTATTCGTCTTCGTTGAACAGAAAATCATCCTGTGTAGGATAATCGGGCCAGATGTCCTCGATCGATTCAAATACATCGCCTTCGTCCTCGAGTTCCTGCAGGTTCTCGACCACTTCGATCGGAGCGCCGGAGCGAATGGAGTAATCGATCAGTTCATCTTTCGTCGCCGGCCAGGGGGCGTCTTCTAAGTAAGAGGCAAGTTCCAGAGTCCAAAACATGGATGTCGTTATTTTCCGCGAATGTAGGCAGAATATCCAATTTGCCAAATCCGTTAAATCGGGTACGAGCCCTGATTTTTTTGAGTAGTTTCGGGGTCGCATCCAGTTCAATGATCCACGGCAAAAACATTTCAAAAACATTCGGAGACCTTTCCGTGTTGCGCGGGGTGAATATTTCCATCGCCGCCGGCGAAGTGGTTTCCCTGGTGGGTCCCTCGGGTTCCGGCAAAAGCACCCTGTTGCATATTTTGGGCACGCTGGACCAACCCGATCAGGGATCCGTGGAGATCAATGGCACGGAAGTAACCCGCTTGTCCAGAAACGAGCTGGCCTCCTTTCGGAATCGCTCCATTGGTTTTGTCTTTCAGTTTCACCACCTGTTACCTGAATTCAGTGCATTGGAGAATGTGTGCATCCCCGGTTGGCTGGGCAAACGCTCCCGCACAGACGTAAAAAAAGAAGCGATGGGTCTGTTGGAATTATTGGGGTTGGCCGATCGAATGGACCATCGCCCCGGTCAACTCTCCGGAGGCGAACAGCAGCGGGTGGCCGTGGCCCGGGCCCTTATCAATAAACCAGCCGTGGTATTTGCCGATGAGACCACCGGCAACCTGGATACGGCCACGGCACAAGCGATGCACCGTTTATTCTTTGACCTGCGCGATCAATTGAAACAAACCTTTCTCATCGTTACGCACAACGAAGAACTGGCGTCGCTCAGTGATCGGTGTTTGCGGATCCGGGACGGTGAACTGAGCTGATCTGATCTGCATCAGGGGTGCGCTACATACCAATTTTTTAGTTCGTCGAGTGTGTTGGTGACTTTGGCGTTGTCGGTCCACCAATCATGAAACGTCAGGGGATAACTGATCAAGCGTCGATCCACCCCCAAGGTTCCCAAACGGCTGTGCAGCGTGCTGCTTTGATCGGGGTTCACGATGGGATCGAGTGCCCCGTGAAAAAAAATGGTGGCTGGGGCAGTGGCTGTTGCCTGGTATTGGGGACTGCACGATTTATACCGCTGTTCCGATACGGGGGTGACGGGCAGCAAAGGCATCCCCAGATAAGTTGATAAGACCGTTCCGTAAACAACATTATTATAATAGGCCATGCTGAACAGATCGGTGGGGCCAGCCAGGGAGGCTACGGCCTTGATCTTGCCATTGGAGTTGCGGGTATAGCTCAAGGCCAAAGAGAGATGTCCGCCCGCACTATGTCCGACCAAATAAATTTTTTGATTGCTGAACGTGTAATATCCCGCTTTTCGAAAAAGGTATTGTATGGCACTGTCGAGGTCATCCAACTGCATCTTATAATTGTCCGGGTTGTTGGTCGAGAGCCGGTAATTGATGTTGGCCACCGCGAAGCCGCGTTGTTTGAGTCCGTTGGACAGGAACTGAAACTCTGATTTATCACCGGTAACCCAGCCACCGCCATGCACGATCATCACCACGGGGGTTTGGGTATTTCGGTTGGCCGGTAAGGCGAGATTCAGCCGTTGCAGGGGGTCGTCGCCATAATCCAGGTTGTTTACCGTGGTATCGACCAGGGGAAAGGTTGGGTTGGGGGCGGGATTGTCGGGGCGACAGGCCTCGGTCATCCATAAAAGCAATGCGAAAAGGGGTAGGGCAACTCTTTTCATAAGCATCCATAAAGTAACAGGAAAAATTGCTTTTCGCCCATCAAAATCTCAGACCCTTGGTTTCCAGGGGATCTCCGGGATATTCAATTGTTGTCCCACATACCTCGACAATACGAAAAGATAATCGCTGAGGCGGTTAAGGTATTGGATGATCAGCGGGGCCACTTCTTCCCCCTCCAGTTCGAGCCGGACGCAATGGCGTTCGGTACGGCGACAAACACAGCGGGCAATGTGTAGATGGGAAAGTGTGGGATGACCACCGGGCAGAATGAAATTTTTCATGGCGGGCAACTCGCCGGTCATCCGATCCATCTCCTTTTCCAGGGCCTGTACATCCGTCTCCTTCAGGTCGGGCAGTTTCATGCCGGGTTCCTTCACCGGGTCGCAGGCCAGGGCCGATCCGATGGTGAAGAGGCGGTCTTGCACTTCGCGAAGGACTTTTTGGCTGTTCTCATCTGCCAGCAGATCGAGACAGAGCCCCAAATAGGAGTTCAACTCATCCACGGTGCCATACGCTTCGATTCGCAGGTGTGATTTGGGTACTTTGGTGCCTCCGATCAGGGAGGTGGTGCCATCGTCACCGGTTTTGGTATAGATCTTCAGGGCCATTCGGGGTACTTGTAAGCAGACTAACAACGCCAGCCGACGAAGGTTTGATTCCAATCAGGCAAAAATCGGTTTGGACTGATTTAGTTTATCGCTTTCGATCACGCCATCCCGCAACCGAACGACCCTTCGGGCATGGTTGGCGATATCCTCCTCATGGGTAACAATGACGATGGTATTGCCGCGGCCATGGATCTGGTCGAAGATCTCCATGATCTCGTAGGAGGTTTTGGAATCCAGGTTGCCGGTGGGCTCATCCGCCAAGATCAACGAGGGATCGTTGACCAGGGCCCGGGCAATGGCCACACGTTGGCACTGTCCGCCCGACAACTCATTTGGCTTGTGATGGCTTCGATCCGTCAGGCTAACCAGCTCCAGCATCGCCATCGCTTTTTCGGTCCGCTCCTTCTTTTTCATACCGGCGTAGACCAGGGGTAGGGCTACGTTCTCGACAGCAGTCAAACGGGGCAACAGGTTGAATTGTTGAAAAACGAATCCGATCTCTTTGTTCCGAACCTCCGCCAGGTCGTCGTCCTGCATTTGGCTCACGTCTTTTTGGTTGAGCACATAGGTTCCGCCAGACGGGGTGTCCAAACAGCCGATGATGTTCATCAGGGTGCTCTTTCCGGAACCGGAGGGACCCATCAGGGCCACGTACTCATTGCGATGAATGAGCAGCGACAGACCTTTCAAAACCTGCAGCTCATGTTTGCCCATGAAGTAACTCTTCTCGATCTGTTCCAGCCGGATGATCTCGTTTGACATAACGGAGTCGGAATTTTTTATCGTGGTCCTTTCCGAAGGGGCAAAGATAAACTCAACTGAGCACTTATTCTTACCTTAGCCCGCCTATGCAGTCCTCCCAAAATATCGTGATGAGCGGCATCCGCCCCACCGGATACCTGCACCTGGGAAATTATTTCGGGGCCCTGCGCAATTATGTCCGGATGCAGGACGAGCACCCCTGTTTTTTCATGGTGGCCGACCTCCATTCACTCACCACCCACCCCGATACCAAAACCCTGCGCGAGAGTGTTACCCGGGTGTTGGCGGAGAACATCGCGTGCGGACTCGATCCGGAGAAAGTGGCCCTCTATTGCCAGAGCCATGTACCGGAAACGGCCGAACTCTATCTCTATTTCAACATGCTGGCCTACAAAGGCGAGTTGGAAAAGACCACCACCTTCAAAGACAAGGCCCGCTTACAGCCCGATAACATCAATGCCGGTCTGCTTACCTATCCGGTGTTGCAAACCGCCGATATCCTCCTGCACCGCGCCAACCTGGTACCCGTGGGCAAAGACCAGGAGCAACACCTGGAAATGGCCCGCAATTTTGCCCAGCGCTTCAACCACCGATATGGCGATATTTTTCCAGAGCCACAAGCATTCAATTATGGTCAAGAGCTGGTGAAAGTGCCCAGCTTAGACGGGGTCGGTAAGATGAGCAAGAGCGAAAATCAAAATGCTACCCTTTATTTGGCCGACGACGACGATTCCATCCGAAAGAAATTGATGAAAGCCAAGACCGATGCGGGTCCTACCCAACCCGCCCAGCCTAAGCCCGATTACATCGAAAATCTTTTTTCGCTGATGCGGTTGGTCAGTGCCCCGGACGTGCTGGCTCAGTTTGAGGCCGCCTATGAGGGGTGTACGATCCGGTATGGCGATATGAAAAAGCAATTGGGGGAGGACATGGTCCGGTTCATTGCTCCCATCCGGTCCCGTGCGGCGGAAATCCAATCCGATGAGACCTACCTGAAAAAAGTGATGCAACTCGGGGCGGAAAAGGCCCGCACCAGTGCGGTGCAGACCCTGTCGGCCGTGCGGGCTGCGATGGGATTGAACTATTATTGAAAATTATTCCGGAAAGAGGCTGAATCCGAAAATTCGGAGTATTTTGTCCGCCCGGTCGGATGGGACCGCTACGTACAATTATTATGGCAAAGGCTAAAAAAGCAAAACACATTGCGATCGCCGGTAACATCGGTGCCGGGAAGACCACCCTCACGGAACTGTTGAGCAAACATTATCGGTGGATTCCGCATTTCGAGGATGTGGATCACAATCCTTACCTGATGGATTTCTATGAGGATATGCCCCGGTGGAGTTTTAACCTGCAGATCTATTTTTTGAACAGCCGACTTCGTCAGCTGGTGGAGATCCAACAGGGCACCGAGACCATCATCCAAGACCGCACCATCTACGAAGATGCCAACATCTTCGCCCCGAACCTGCACGAGATGGGACTCATGAGCAAACGCGATTTCGATAATTACTACGATTTTTTTCAGACCCTGAAATCCTTGGTCCGCCCCCCCGATCTGCTCATCTACCTGCAGGCGTCGGTGCCCACGCTGGTTGGACAGATCCAAAAGCGTGGTCGGGAATACGAAGAAAATATCCGCCTCGATTACCTGAAGCGTCTAAATGATTTCTACCAGAAATGGATCGGCGATTACAAAGAAGGTCGCTTGTTGGTGATTGACGTCGACAAACTAAAGTTTGGCGAGCGCGAGGAAGACCTCGGCGAGGTGATCCGTCGCGTCGATGCCGAACTACACGGTTTGTTCTAAGCTTTCGGGGCAGCCCCCCGTACTTCAGCACTCACGCCACTGGCGTATTTCTCAAAATTCTTGACGAAGAGTCCCGCCAAAAACTTGGCCTTGACATCGTATGCCGCCGGATCGCTCCAGGTATTGCGCGGGTTGAGCACTTCGCTGGGTACGCCCGGACATTGGTCTGGGATGGCCAGTCCGAACACCGGATCGTTCGTGTAGTTCGCGGCGTCCAGTTTCCCTTCCAGTGCCGCGGTGATCATCGCCCGCGTATAGGAAAGTTTCATGCGGTGACCGGTGCCATAGGCTCCGCCGGTCCACCCCGTATTGATCAACCACACATTCACTTTGTTTTCCTGCATTTTCTTTCCCAGCAGGTGCGCGTACTCGCCCGGATGCAAGGGAAAGAAGGGTGCTCCGAAGCAAGCACTGAAAGTAGGTTTGGGCTCCGTTACGCCCGCCTCAGTGCCGGCCACCTTCGCGGTGTAACCCGAGATGAACTGGTACATGGCCTGTCCCGGATTCAATTTGGAGATCGGCGGCAGCACCCCGTAGGCATCACAGGTCAGAAAGAAGATATTCTTGGGCAATCCCCCGATCGAAGGCTCCAGCGCATTGCTGATGAAGTGCAGGGGATAGGAAACGCGGGTATTCTCCGTAATGGTATCGTCGTCGAAATTCACCCGGTTACTGCCGGGGAAGAAACTGATGTTCTCAAGCAATGCACCCGGACGGATCGCCTGGAAGATCTCCGGCTCCTTTTCTTCGGTGAGGTTGATGGTCTTGGCATAACATCCCCCTTCAAAATTGAAGATGCCGTCGTTCGACCAACCATGCTCGTCGTCCCCAATGAGTTTTCGGTTGGGATCGGCACTCAGGGTTGTCTTACCGGTTCCGCTCAGACCAAAGAAGATCGCGGTGTCGCCACCCGGACCCATATTGGCACTGCAATGCATACTCAAGACCCCGTGTTCTTTCACCAACACATAATTCAGGATGGTGAATATTCCTTTCTTGGTCTCGCCGGTGTATCCGCTGCCGGCGATCAGGATCTGCTGGTCGCTCATCGACACCACCGAGGCATTGTGCTGCCGAGTGCCGCAGCGCTTGGCATCCAGATGAAGACCGGGAACGGAGACCACGGTCCAGTCCGGCGTGAATCCCTCCAGGTCGGTCTCCGCCGGGCGAATGAACATGTTATGAGCAAACAGGTTGGTCCACGGTTTTTCTGAGATCACCCGAACCTTCAACCGATAGCGCGGATCGGCACACACATAACAATCCCGTACCCACACTTCTTTCAACGTGCTGAGGTAGGTTTTCACATCGTCGCGGATCAGTCCGAATGATTGGGGTGAGATGGCTAGGTTGAAATCATTCCAATTGACCGTTTCCTCGGTCAGCGTATCCTTCACCAGGAATTTATCCTTGGGCGAACGGCCGGTAAACTCACCGGTCTTGATCACCAAGGCTCCCGAGTCGGCCAGCGTACCTTCCTGGATCCGAAGAGTGTCCTGCACCAGCGCATCCGGCGTTAACTGATAGTGTATGGTGGTGTTTGCTTGGACTTGCCATTCGGGGAGTTGGATGATACGTGCTGACATTCGTTCGTATTTGGACAGCAAATCTACCGGATTTCCCAAATCCCCTTCAACAAATAGGCTTGATTTTTCACCACCCTGCCAGGTTTGGGGATATGCGGTGACTTCTTTTTTCCGTTAATTTTGAAGGAGTTACAAATTATTTATGAAATACACACCGCTGGACCCCGCCCTTTTCGTCCGGAACCGAGCCCGTTTTCAGTCCCGCATGAAAAAGAACGCCATCGCCATCTTCGTCAGCAACGACGAGGTGCCCGTCAATGCCGATGCCCTTTATCCCTTCCAGCAGAACAGCGACCTGTTCTGGCTTTCGGGCATTACGCAGGAGGATTCGATGGTGATCCTGTTTCCCGACAACCCCGACCCCAAGTATCGGGAGGTCTTGGTATTGGTTCGCCCCAACGAGCTCAAGGAGAAATGGGATGGCAAACGGCTTCGCGCCGCCGAGGCCAGGGCCATGAGCGGCATCAACACCATCGTGTGGTTGGATTCGTTGGAGGCCCTGTTGCAACCCTGGGTTCATTTGGCCGAGCATATTTATTTGGACAGCAACGAAAATGACCGAAAGGCCAGCTTGCTTCGCACCCGTGAGTATCGTTTTATCGATGAGATGAAGGCTCGTTACCCACTGCATCAATATCAGCGGGCGGCTGCCATCATGAAAGACTTGCGCGCCATCAAAACCCGCGAGGAAGTGGAGGTGGTGAAAAAAGCGATCGATATTACCGACAAAACGTTTCGTCGGTTGATGCAATTCATTCGTCCGGGGGTGATGGAATACGAGATCGAGGCGGAGATTTGGCATTCGTTCTTGTCGCAGCGCGCGACGGGTCCCGCCTACGGCAGCATCATCGCCAGTGGTGATCGGGCCCGTACGTTGCATTATGTCAGCAACAATCAGGAGTGCCGCGACGGTGAATTGTTATTGATGGATTTCGGGGCGGAGTATGGCGGCTATTGCGCCGATCTGACCCGCACCGTTCCGGTGAACGGAAAATTCACCCGTCGCCAAAAAACCGTTTACAACGCCTGCTTGCATTTGCACGATTATGCCAAATCGCTGCTGAAGCCGGGTATCTCCATTTTGGATTACACCGAAAAAGTAGGAGAGGCGGCCACGCAGCAATTCCTGAAGATCGGGTTGCTTCGTAAATCGGATGTCAAAAATGAAGATCCGGAGAACCGGGCCTATCGGAAGTATCTCTATCACGGCATCTCCCATCATTTGGGGATCGATGTACATGACCTGGGTACGCGGACCGCACCCATTCAGGCGGGTATGTTGTTCACGGTGGAGCCGGGAATCTATATTGAGGAAGAACAGATGGGCATCCGCATTGAGAATAACATCTGGATCACCCGTTCGGGTAACCAGGACCTGATGAAGAACATTCCCATCACGGTGGAGGATATTGAAACTTGCATGAAAAAGTCGATTCGATGAAATTCATCCCGAACCTGTTCACGCTGCTGAACCTGCTTGGTGGTTGCCTGGCCATTGCCTTTCTGTTGACGGACGGGATGGTCTTGGTACCCACCGATCAGGGGACGCTATTTTTCGACCTGCCCGCCTCGATCGGTATGGCCAGTATATTCATCGGGGTGGCGGCCGTGCTGGATTTTTTTGACGGATTACTGGCCCGCCTGTTAAAGGCCGACTCGTCGATGGGCGTGCAGTTGGATTCGCTGGCCGATGTGGTCACTTTTGGGGTGGCTCCGGGAATGATCCTGTTCTCGTTTTTGCGGCTGAGTTGGTCGGCCGAGCTGACCGCCTTGGATACGTCAGTCCTCTATTTGGTGCCGGCCTTTCTCGTGCCGTTGGCCGCGGCCTGGCGATTGGCCCGTTTCAACATCACGCCGTCGAACCTTCCTTATTTCGAGGGGGTGCCTTCGCCGGCGGTGGGATTGACCGTCGCTTCTTTTCCCCTGGCTTATTGGGTGGAGGGCGATTCCGGAATGGTTCGTTTGTTACAGGAGTCTTGGTTCCTGTACCTGATCGCCTTGCTGCTTTCCGTGAGTATGGTGATCCGCCTTCCGATGATGAATTTGAAAATGCATTCGTTTGGATGGAAGGAGAACCAGCCTCGATACCTGTTTTTGGCGATCGGTGTGGGATTGGCCATGTGGCTGAAGTGGTCGGCCGCCCTTCCCGTTTTCGCCGCATACGTTCTCTTATCTTTGCTTTTTCAAAAACAGATCCGATGAATTTTACGGTCCACGTACACGTCATGCCCCTCAAAGACTTGCTCGATCCGCAGGGCAAGGCGGTCCTGGGCGGTCTCTCCAATCTCGGTCTGTCCGGGGTGAAGGATGTGCGCATCGGCAAGCGCATTACGTTGCAAGTGGAGGCCCCCAATAAAGAACAGGCCCTGGCCGTCGCCGATTCCTGTGCCCGGCAATTGCTTTGCAATGCGGTGATGGAATACTACGAGATTCACGTTGATTGAACCCATGCTATACTTGGTTCCCACGCCCATCGGTAACCTGCAGGACATCACCCTACGGGCATTGGAGATCCTTCGCTCGGTCGATCTCATATTGGCGGAGGACACCCGCACCAGTTCCATTTTGTTGAAGCATTACTCCATCGAAAAGCCGATCACACCCTATCATCAGCACAACGAGCATCAAGTACTGACGCATTTGGTGAATCAACTGATGAGCGGAAAAAAAATGGCGTTGATCACCGATGCCGGTACGCCCGGGATCTCCGATCCGGCTTTTTTATTGGTTCGCGAGGCCATTCGCGTGTGCATTCCGGTCGAGACCCTGCCCGGGGCCACCGCTTTTGTTCCGGCCCTGGTGAACAGCGGCATCCCCTCGAATCGGTTTTGTTTCGAGGGATTTCTTCCGCAAAAAAAAGGAAGACAAACCTTATTGAAGCAATTGGCGGAGGAGCCGCGTACCCTGATCTTTTATGAATCGCCGCACCGGCTCGAGAAAACGCTCACGGAATTTCAAGGCGTGTTTGGTCCGCAGCGATGCTGTTCGGTCAGCCGCGAACTCACCAAGCTGCACGAGGAAACCGTTCGGGGTACGTTGGAAGAAGTGACCGCTCATTTTAAAAACAAAGGCGTCAAGGGCGAGATCGTGATCGTCGTCGCCGGAAAAGAATAATCCTCAAAACCTTTTTTATGCGTAACTGGATGTTGGTTTTTATCCTCCTGTCGATCTCAGCAGCCGCGCTGGCACAACCCGATCGCTGGCAACAACGGGTGAAGTACAAAATGGACGTCGATATGGATGTTGCCACCAACCGGTTTACGGGGAAGCAGCAGTTGGACTATTGGAACAACTCCCCCGACACGCTGTATAAATTGTTCTATCATCTTTATTTCAATGCCTTTCAGCCCGGCAGTATGATGGATGTGCGGAGTCGCCGTCAGGGCACCATCGCTACGGGACGGGGATCGGATTGGGACATGCGCGTGCGCGACCGGATCGTCAACCTGAAACCCGACGAGATCGGCTACCAACGAGTACTTTCCCTGAAAATGAACGGCCGTCCGCAGTCTTACCGAGAACTGGAAACCATTCTGGAGGTGACGCTCGATAAGCCCATTCTTCCACGAAGCAAAGTGAAATTGGAAATGACATTCGAGGCTCAGGTGCCGTTGCAGATCCGGCGCAGCGGTCGCGATAACCCTACCTCCAAAGTCCGCTATTCGATGAGCCAGTGGTATCCCAAGCTCTGTGAGTACGATTACGAGGGCTGGCATCCCACGCCATACGTGGGGCGCGAGTTTTACGGAGTCTGGGGTGATTTCGAAGTGAACATCTCCATCGACCGAAATTATATTTTGGGTGGAACGGGGTATCTCCAAAATCCGCTGGAGATCGGATACGGCTATGAGCCGGAGAAGGCCGTGGTTAAACGTCCCGCCACCCCCAAACTCACCTGGAAGTTCAAGGCGCCCAATGTTCATGATTTTATGTGGGCCGCCGATCCGGAGTACATCCACAAGACCCGAAAGGTGAACGACAGCGTCACCCTGCACCTCTTGTACAAAGTCAGCAATACGCCGGCTGCCTCCTGGGAGAAGATACTGGACGATGCCGCGCGCGCGTTTCCAATGATCGAGAAGACCTTCGGCGTGTATCCCTATCGTCAATACTCCTTCATACACGGCGGCGACGGCGGGATGGAGTATCCGATGGCGACGTTGCTGGTCGGACCAGGCGCCTGGCTCCACGAATGGATGCACAATTGGTATCACGGATTAATGGGCACCAACGAATCCCTGTATGCGTGGATGGATGAGGGTTTTACCTCTTATGCCGAGGACCGGATCAGTGCTTTCCTCGAACCGAATGCCGGGTTTGCCCAAGAGGGCAACTACCGGGGCTATTTCAGTCTGGTCAAAAGTGGCCGCGAAGAACCCCTCACCACCCATGCCGATCATTTCAATACCAACTCGGCCTATTCGGCTGCCGCCTACACGAAAGGCTCGGTGTTCCTGGAGCAATTGGGCTATGTTATGGGTGCGGCCGCCCGCGATCAATTGTTGTTGGATTACTACCAGCATTGGCGCTTCAAACATCCCAATGCTTCGGATTTTATCCGCCTCGCTGAAAAACGAAGTGGGATGAAATTGGATTGGTACAAGGAGTATTGGGTGAACTCTACCAAGACCATCGATTACGCCATTGATTCGCTGTATGAACTCGACGGGAAGACCCAGATCCGGTTGCGTCGGGTGGGACTCACCCCCATGCCCATCGATCTGCAGATTCGGTTTGCCGACAGCACGGCCGAGACGCATTATATTCCGCTCGACCTCATGTACGGTGAAAAACCGGCGGAGGATTCTCTGCCCCGTTTTCCGCACACACCCTGGAAATGGACGCACGAAGTGTATACGGTGGAATGCAACCGAAAATTGGCCGACATCCGTCTGCTCGAGATCGATCCCTCTCAGCGGCTGGCCGACATCAACCGAAACAACAACAAACTTTCCTTGAGTTGGTGATCAACGACCGAAAAATCGATTGACAGCTTCCACCCGATTCGATACGTGTAGCTTCAGGTAGATGTTGTACACATGCTTGCGCACGGTTTCCGGCGAGAGATTGACATTCGCCGCGATCTCTTTGTAGATAAGTCCCTTCGCCAATTGCTCCAAGATCTCCCGTTCCCGGTCTGTCAGGGTTTTTAGGTTGGAAGACTTGTGTGGGATTTTTCCTTCCGTGTTCTGTTGAAACGCAGCGATCACCTTGCGCGCGATCTTTCCACTCATGGGCGCGCCCCCTTCCGACAATTCCCGAATCGCTGCTATCATTTCCGGCGGATCGGTCTGCTTGATCAGATATCCCGAGGCACCCACCCGCAGGGCCTCAAAAATGGTATCCTCATCCTCGAGGACGGAGAAGATCATGAATTGCGTATCGGGCAACTGCGGTTTCATTTCCCGGATCAGATCGATCCCGCTCTCCTTTGCATTCAGGTGCACATCCATCAACACCACCTCGGGCCGAAGGGTTAAAATATACTCCCGGGCCTCCGCAGGAGTGGCGGCCGCGGCGAGACAGATACACTCCGCAGAAAGATTGATGATGTCTTTCACCATCGACCGCATGTCTGATAAGTCCTCCACCAAAACGACGCCGATCTTTTTCATGCTGTAAAATTCCGCTTCTTGTCGCTTATTCAACATACTACTTTGCGGTAGATTATTTTGGTAAATAGAGTAGGTATTTTTCTTCGAAGGAGGGTTCCGGAAAAAGGTCTTTCACGCGCAGGATCCGGGGGCGGCAACCGCTTTGTTGTATCTCTTCATTCAAGTCTCCACCTTTGAGGCAAATCAATCCGGGTGGGTGATTGCCGGGGATGGCTTGGTGGGGTGATTTGAGCAGGGGTTTGGACCAGGACCAGAGTTCGGGCAGGGCGGCCACGGCGCGGGAGATGGCGAAATCGAATTTTCGATCGCGGATGGCTTCGGCGCGGGTGTGTTGGGTGGTGAGGTTTTGGAGTCCGATTGCGTCGGCGATCTGGGTGACCACTGTGAGTTTCTTGGCGATGCTGTCGACCAAGTGAAAGGTCACTTGCGGGTAATAGATCGCGAGGGGCAGTCCCGGAAATCCGCCCCCGCATCCGATATCGATCACCTTGGTGCCCGGCCTCCATTCGAAGGCCGCGGCGATGCTGAGTGAATGGAGCACGTGGCGTTCGTAGAGTGAGTCGATGTCTTTGCGGGAGATGACGTTTATCTTTTGGTTCCAATCGCGGTAGAGTGGTTCCAAGGCCGCAAACTGTTCGGTTTGTTGGGGCGTGAAATCCGAAAAATATTTCAGCAGAATATCCATGTTGCTAATTCCAACTGCGTGTTGGTCGGCGCCAGAGGGCCGGGGCAAAGATCAGGTAATAGAAGAACATCCAGAGGTCCAGCAACAGGAACCAGGGCCAGAGGTCGCCTTCTCCTAATTTTCGCATCGAGCGGTAATACACCATGGCCTGCCAAATGAAGCGCAGTCCGAATACGACCAACGCCCAGCGCCAATCGAAGCAGCCAAGTGCGAGTGCGAAGAGCGGATAATACAGGAATTGGGTAATGAAGTAGAGTCCCAGCAAGAACTTGTGTTGAGGCTTATAGTATTTGGCCGTGGTGTAGTGGCGTGATTTTTGTCGAAGCCAGCCGGTCCACGTAGTCTTGGGAATGGAGCGGGTGATCGCATCCGGATCGAGTACGACGCGGGTATTTTGTTTGGTGGCCACGCGGTTGATGAACAGGTCGTCGTCGCCGCTGGGGATGTGATTGATGGACGAGAATCCGCGGTTGCGCAGAAACAGGTCCTTTTTATACGAGAGATTTCTGCCCACGCCCATGTAAGGAATACCGGCCAGCGCATAGGAGAGATATTGAAGGGCTGTGTGAAAGGTTTCGAAACGGATGAGTTTGTTCAGCAGTCCTTTTTTTCGGTGATAGGCTCCGTATCCCAGTACCACTTCGGTGTTTTCGTCGTAGGCGTCTTGCATCTTGAACATCCATTCCTCGCTGGAGGGTACGCAGTCGGCATCGGTGAGCAGGAGGATCTCGTGTTTCGCTTCCCGGATCCCGACGGAGAGCGGATATTTTTTACCGGAGATGAGTTTGGCTTCCTGGGTGAGTTCGACCACATGCAGGGAGCGAAACGTTTTTTTAAGTTCTTGTAGGATGTATTTGGAATCGTCGACGGAATTGTCGTTCACCACCACCACTTCGTGCGTGGTGGGGTATTTCTGTACCAATACGCCGGGGAGGTTTCGGGCGAGATTCTCGTCCTCGTCCCGCGCACAGATCACCACCGATACCGGATGCTGGCGTGTTCCTTTTCGGGGTTGGATCCGATGGAAGGCGACGCGGGCGAAAAACCAGGTGTAGTAAAAAAGCTGGATTCCACTGATGCTGACAAATACGTAGAAGATGACCTCTCCCCAGTTCCCTATTGGCATGGGCACAAAAGTAAATATCGTGCACAGGGGGAAAAACATTTCTTTGAAAAAGCTTTCCACAATGCCGGTCTTCCCGTTGCATCTACGAACTTTGCCCGCATGCCGCCACTTTCCTTTCAATGTATCCAAACCGATCCGCATTCGGCTGCCCGGGCCGGGGTGATGGAGACGGATCATGGTCGCATCGAAACCCCCATTTTCATGCCGGTGGGCACGGTGGGGAGTGTGAAGGCTGTTACCCAACAACAACTGCGGGACGATATCAATGCTTCCATCATACTCGGAAACACGTATCATCTTTATCTGCGACCGGGACTGGAAGTCTTGGAGGCAGCCGGCGGCTTGCACCGATTCAATGGGTGGGATCGGCCTATTCTGACCGACAGCGGCGGGTATCAGGTCTTCTCGTTGTCGGGCACCCGAAAGATCGAGGAGGAGGGCGTTACCTTTCAATCGCACATCGATGGAAGTCGACATCTTTTCACGCCGGAACGGGTGATGGACATTCAACGTTCCATTGGCGGGGATATTATTATGGCATTTGATGAATGTCCCCCGGGCGGCTGTGACCACACCTACGCCAAACGTTCGATGGAACTGACGCATCGTTGGCTGGACCGGTGTTGGCATCATTTTTATCAATCGTCTCCGAAATATGGCTATACGCAGAACCTGTTTCCCATCGTACAGGGGGGCACGTTCAAAGACCTGCGACAGGAATCCTGCGCCTATATTTCCTCCAAGCAAGCAACCGGCAACGCTATTGGGGGATTGAGCGTGGGCGAGCCCGAGCCCGTGATGTATGAGATCTGCGAATGGTGCTGTGCGCACTTGCCTTCGGACCGGCCCCGTTACCTGATGGGGGTGGGCACGCCCTGGAACCTGTTGGAGTGTATTTCACGGGGGGTAGATATGTTCGATTGTGTGATGCCCACGCGCAACGGCCGCAATGCCATGCTTTTTACCACGGAGGGCGTGGTGAACATCGACAATCAAAAATGGGAGAAGGATTTTTCACCCATCGATCCGGGCTTACCGAGTCCGATCAGTCAGTACTACACGAAGGCTTACCTGCGTCATTTATTCAAGGCCAAAGAGTATTTGGGGTATACCTTGGCCAGCGTACACAACCTGGCTTTTTATCTGTGGTTGGTGCGTACCGCACGGGCGCACATATTGGCGGGTGATTTCGCCTCCTGGAAAGCCGAAATGGTGGTTCGTCTGCGTCAAAAATGTTGAGTCGATTTTAACGGTCGGCCCCCGGTTTTTGGAGTAGATTTGCCTTCGTGCAACGGATCGACTGGTATATCCTCAAAAAGTTTTTGGTCACTTTCTTTTTCTGCCTGGTGCTGTTCACGCTCGTGGCGGTGGCGGTGGATAGCAGTGAACATGCCGACGATTTCGTGCGGGCCAAATTCAACACACGGCAGATCATCGAGAAATACTATTTCGGGTTTGTTCCCTATATCTGGAGCCTGCTCTTTCCGCTCTTTGTATTCATCGCGGTGATCTTTTTTACCAGCCGGATGGCGGCCCGTTCGGAGATCATAGCCATTTTGGCCAGCGGTACGCCCTATACCCGATTCCTTCGTCCCTATTGGATCGGCGGCCTCTTGTTGGCCCTCTTGTTGTGGGTGGGTAGTCGGTATTGGATCCCGAAAGCGAATATCATCCGGGCCGAGTTTCAGAGCAAATACATCGATCAGAACGATCCGACCCGGAATGTTTTCCTGAGCACTTGTGCCAATTGTTTTTACCGACGGATCGATACCAACACCTTTGTGGGCATTCGGGATTATGATACGGTGAGCCGGACGGCCCGGGGATTTTTCCTGGAGCGGATTCGGGGCAACCGGGTCTTTTACAATTTGCGCGGGGAGACGATGACCTGGGACACAGCCCTGCTGAAATGGAAACTCTACCGGGTGGTGGAGCGGGATCTGGATTCGGTGGGGGAGCGGATCCGCTACCTCGATACGATGGTGCTGTCCATGACCCTTCGCCCCGAGGAACTGCGGCGCGATGAATACCTGAAAGACAAGCTGACTACCCCCGAGCTGAAGGCCCTGATCCGCCGCGAGCGCTTGCGGGGCACGGAAGGACTGAGTAACATGCAAGTGGAGTGGTATCGGCGAACGGCTACGCCGGTGAGTGTGGTCCTGCTGACCCTGATCGGTGTCGTGGTGGCCAGCCGAAAGACCCGCGGTGGCAGCGGGGTACACCTGGCCATCGGAATCGTGATCGCGTCACTGTATATTTTGTCGGACCGGTTCTCCACGGTCTTTGCCGTGAAGGGTAATTTTCCTCCTGTTTTGGCGGCCTGGTTGCCGAACCTGGTCTTCGCCGGGGTAGCCTTCTGGATCTATCGGCGTACGCCTAAATAATTCCGGTTCTCGGTATCAAGATATTTTTTTCCCGCTGCGGGCTTCAGTAATTTCGCGTACCCGTTTTCGGGCGCTCGTTAAGACTAAAATTTCGTCCCATGGGAATCATAAAAGACCGCTTCAAGGCCAAGGCCGATGCCCTCGCCCTGGAGATCAAAGATTTACTCAAAGTGCATGGCGATAAAGTGATCGGAGAGGTTACGCTTTCGCAGATCTACCAAGGTATGCGTGGCATCACCGGGTTGGTCACGGAAACCTCGTTGCTCGATGCACAGGAAGGTATTCGCTTCCGCGGGTATTCGATCCCCGAACTACAGCAGAAACTTCCGAAGGCGCCGGGCGGACAAGAACCGCTCCCGGAAGGATTGTTCTACCTGATGCTCGTGGGGGACTTGCCAACCGAGGACGAGGCCAACCACGTTACTTCCGTCCTGCAACGCCGAAGCCACGTGCCCACCCATGTATTCGAGGCCATCGATGCCTTGCCGATCAACACCCATCCCATGACCATGTTCGTGGTGGGGGTCATGGCCCTGCAGACTGAAAGTTATTTTCAGCAGAAATACGCCGAGGGGATCAACAAGAAGGATTATTGGCTGCCCATTTTTGATGACAGCATCATTCTCCTCTCGCGTTTGCCCCGTATCGCCGCGTACATCTATCGCCGCAAGTATAAGAACAGCGAGCACATCCAACCCAATGGTATGCTCGACTGGGCCGGAAACTTCGCCCACATGTTGGGGTACAGCGATGAGAGCTTTAAGGAATTGATGCGGTTGTACATGACCATTCACGCCGACCACGAAGGCGGAAATGTTTCAGCTCATACTACGCACCTGGTTGGCTCCGCCCTCAGCGATCCGTACCTCAGCTATGCGGCCGGTATGAATGGGTTGGCGGGACCACTGCACGGACTGGCCAATCAGGAAGTGATCAAATGGATCTTCGAGATGCAGGAATCTCTCAAGACCGACCTGCCTTCCAAAGAGCAGATTGCCGAGTATGTTAAGAAGACGCTGAGCGAGGGTAAAGTGGTTCCGGGATATGGTCACGCTGTGTTACGTAAGACCGATCCGAGATTCACCGCTCAAATGGAATTCGGGAAAAAGCACATGCCCGATGATAAACTGGTCAATACGGTTTGGAACATTTACGAAACCGTTCCGCCCATCTTGCAATCTCTTGGCAAGATCAAGAATCCCTGGCCAAACGTCGACGCCCACAGCGGAGCCCTGCTGGTTCATTATGGCATGGTGGAATATGAATTCTATACCGTGCTGTTCGCCGTGAGCCGTGCCCTGGGGGTGCTCAGTAGTCTTTGCTGGGACCGCGCCCTCGGCTTCCCACTGGAACGCCCCAAATCCGTCACCACCGACCTGGTCAAACAATGGCTGGACGGAAAGGAAAGCATCTGGGGCGAATAGCTTGGTAGGTAGATCACCACTTGGTATATTTGCAACCCCTTGGGGAACTCGCTCCGTTGGCTAGA
>SXGQ01820708.1_pt1 | contig 41906 bp, 43 predicted proteins | sample 3178371 | NCBI WGS metagenome assembly SXGQ01 (sample SAMN11356859, study PRJNA531348) | freshwater metagenome | isolation source: freshwater sample F1-20 | place: China: Fuxian Lake, Yuxi | collected 2017-12-25
CGGTGTCGCAAAGGAATGTGCCCGTTTCGTGCTCCCACAGGCAACACAAACACGTCTTTATATGAGTGGTAGTGTGAGGTCCTGGATACATTACATCGACCTTCGTAGTGCTCACGGAACCCAGGCAGAGCACAAGGAAATCGCAGAAGCAATTCGTTGTATTTTCACTTGTCAATTTCCAACAATCTCTTCTGCTCTTAATTGGACTCGTGAAAATTGTGATCCTTGCGAATATCAGAGCGCAATCACACTAGAATAAATACCTTTGCATATTATTTTTAAAAATGCCTACATACCCCGTCAGACACATAGAAACTGGTGAAACAAAAGAACTTTCAATGACAATGGTTGAATATGTAAATTGGAAAGAAGAAAACCCAAAATGGGATAAAGATTGGAGTCAAGGATGTGCTGGAATTGGAGAAGTTGGAGATTGGAAAAATAAACTTATTTCTAGAAAACCGGGATGGAATGAAGTCTTGGAAAGAGCATCAAAATCACCAGGTTCTAAAGTAAAGAAAATCTAATGGCAAGAAGAAAGAGAGCATCTTTGGACCAACCAATCGGAGTTGGTCTTACGGCAAAACAAATCAAACGTAAAAAACCAATTAATTCAGAATTACTTTTAGACATTGATCCACTTACAGAAAATCAAAAAGCACTTTTTAGATCTTATCAAATGGGTCAAAATGTTGTTGCTTATGGTTGTGCCGGTACAGGTAAAACTTTTATTACACTTTATAATGCGATAGCAGACGTTTTAAATGAAACCACTCCTTATGAAAAAGTTTATATTGTAAGATCTCTTGTCGCAACAAGAGAAATTGGATTTCTTCCTGGCAATCATGATGATAAAGCAGATATTTATCAAATACCATATAAAAATATGGTAAAATATATGTTTCAATTATCGAATGATGTAGAATTTGAAATGCTTTATGGCAATTTAAAACAACAAGAAACTATTAAATTTTGGAGCACTTCATTTCTTCGTGGTACAACTTTAGATAATGCAATTATTCTTGTGGATGAATTTCAAAACTTGAATTTTCATGAATTAGATAGTATAATTACTCGTGTTGGGGAAAATACAAAGATTATGTTTTGTGGAGATGCTACTCAGTCTGATTTGGTTAAAGGGTATGAAAAAAATGGTGTTATCGATTTTATGAGAGTTTTAAAAGTGATGCCATCATTTGATATGATAGAGTTTGGAATTGACGATATTGTGAGATCTGGTATAGTTAAGGAATACATTAGTGCAAAAACAACATTAAATCTATGACATTTATTCATCATAATTACTTGGGTGATCTTGAATTAGAAAAGAAAGAAACAAATGGTATGCGTCTTTATAATCTTCCAAATGGAAATTGGGTACCATCGATTACTTCTATAACTTCTTTTTATAATCGTGAGATTTTTGTTAAGTGGAAAAAACGTATAGGAATTGAAGAAGCAAATCGAATTACAAAAAAAGCAACTGCACGAGGCACTGATTTTCACCAAGTCTGTCAGGACTATTTGGAAAATAAGGAACTGAATTGGGATGATTATCAACCTCTCTCAAAGTTTATGTTTCATCATGCGAAACCAGAACTTGATAAAATAAATAATATTCATGCGATTGAAAGAACTCTTTATTCTGAATACCTTGGACTTGCTGGAAGAGTCGATTGTATTGGTGAATATGATGGAGAGTTAGCAATTATAGATTTTAAAACATCAGAAAAAATAAAACCTGAAGCTTGGTTAGAAAATTACTTTGTGCAAGAGACTGGATATGCTTGTATGTATTATGAGTTAACCAAAATTCCAGTTGTAAAACTCATTACTATTATGGTAACACCAAATGGTGATGTTAAGGTATTTGACAAAAGAAACAAAAACGATTATATTAAACTGTTAGTAAAATACATTAAGGAATTTGTAAAATCCAAAACAAATGAAAGAACAAGTAATTAAAGCTTTAGATGAAAAATTTTTATGCTCCGATAAGTTTGCTCAAAAAATTGAAACATTAGTTAAAGATCATAAAATATCTTATATTGATGCAATTATTCAATTTTGTGATGACAATTCTGTTGAGGTTGAAACCATTCCAAAATTGATCTCAAAACCATTAAAAGAAAAACTTAAATGTGAGGCAACCAAATTAAATTTTTTGAGAAAAACTAGTAAAGCCGTATTGAAATTTTAATGACACCATTTGATTGCTATAAAACATATCTGGCATTCAAAAATCATTTTACAAAAGAATCATATAATTATCACAAATACTGTGGAAAATCAAAAGCATCATTAGAATCTTTTTATAAACGTAAAGACCGTTATTTTTTTGAAAAGACCTCAAGACAAAGAAGTGATAAAGAAGTTGAAAACTTTTTCGTTGCAAATTTTTCTTCTGCAAATGATCCACAATCACTATGGATAGGTGAAATTATTCGCAATGGTGAAGCAAAGTATAATGAGTGGCAAAAAAAGATACAATCATTATCATATATTTTTAAGGAAGAATCTGAAGAAATGTTGTCTTCAACCAACGTAGAAGACTTATTTGTATGCTCAAAGCAACATCCACCAATTTTAAAAAAATTTTTAAGTGGAAATATCTCTCTTGAAAATATGGTCATATATGATATGATATTTTCATATGTAAAGGATTTTGACAAAAAGATTCAAGATCCTATATGGGAATCTGTAAGTATTAGAATTAAAAAGTATAAACCTTTTCTAAATATTGACGTATTCAATTACAAAAAAATACTGAAAAAAATGATTTTAAATACTGATGAGTAATTTTTTTGAATCAGAATTTGTAAAGTCTGAACTTATAGAAATATCAGAATTGCAAAACCAAATTTACAAAAAAATATTTAATTTTACATCTTTATCCAAAGAAGAAAAATTAAATCATATTTGTTTAATGGAAAAATTAATAGTCAAGCAGAAAATTTTATATACTCGCATGAGTCTTTCAGAAGATCCAGAAGCAAAAAGTATGATTGAAAAAATTATAAAATCTACTCAAATGCTAGGATTTAATGAAGACCTGCAATTAGTTTTGGACCATATGCATCAACTCTTACAAAGCACCAAAGAGCAGGTTGACACACAATAAATTTCCTGCTACACTATAAAAGTAATCCAACAAATCCAATTAATACGGAGAATACGAATGTCATTTGAAAATCTTAAAAAGCAATCCAAACTTGGTTCACTTACTTCCAAGTTGGTAAAGGAAGTGGAAAAAATGAGCACCGGAGAATCTGGTGCAGATGATAGATTTTGGAAACCAGAAGTAGATAAAGTGGGAAATGGTTTTGCAACTATCCGTTTCCTTCCTGCTCCAGAAGGAGAAGATCTTCCTTGGTCTAAAGTTTGGAGTCATGCTTTTCAAGGTCCTGGTGGATGGTATATTGAAAACAGTTTAACTACTTTAAATCAAAAAGATCCAGTATCTGAACATAATCGAGGTCTTTGGAATAGTGGTAATGAAAAGGATAAAGAAACAGTTCGTAAGCAAAAACGTAAACTGTCATATTATGCCAACATTTATGTTGTAAAAGATCCTACCAATCCACAGAATGAAGGTAAGGTTTTTCTTTATAAGTTTGGAAAGAAGATCTTTGATAAGGTTATGGCAGCAATGCAACCTGAGTTTGAAGATGAGGAATCAATCAATCCCTTTGATTTTTGGCAAGGTGCTAATTTCAAATTGAAGATTCGCAAAGTTGATGGTTATTGGAATTATGATAAGTCTGAATTTGAATCTCCTTCTCCACTTTTAGATGATGACGATGCTTTAGAAGCACTTTGGAAGAAGGAAAATTCACTTGCAGAGTTTCTTTCTGCATCCAACTTCAAATCTTATGAAGATTTGGAAAAGCGTTTAAATCAAGTTCTTGGTGGAAAACAACCTCAACGTAAGATCGATTCTGAAGTACAAGATGAGGAGTATACACCAGAAGTTGAAGAGAAGTCTTACACTCCAGCATTTAAGGCACCAAAACCGGTTGATGAAGACGAAGATGATGCACTTAGTTATTTTCAGCGTCTTGCTGAATAGTCATTTCAAAATTGACTTTTAATTTCATTTTATGCCGGAAAAAAATTCCGGCATTTTTTTTGCCCTATTACTTTTTTATTAATTTGTGAGATTTATGTTGTCAGTTTTCTTTAGATTGTCACTCACATAATCCGAAGAAACTTTATAAGTTGCAATATTTTCCAAATCATCAATTGCTGCCTGAAGATAATCGTTTCTCAAAATAAAGATATTTCTTTTTTCATCATTTGTTTCTTCTTCATAATCTTTATGTGTGACTGGATAACATACTTCAATTCCACCCTTTCTCACCATGACTGCTAAGTTTTCATCATAGTATTCCAAAGCAGCAACAGAATCTTCAATTGTTTTATTGTAAAATGTAGTATCTACAATTAAATTTGCTGGTTGTACAACTATGTTTAAACTATTTCTAACTTCTAATGTTTTGTAATATTTAATTTCATAAAATCCTTCTTCGGACCCATATTTTTCTATCATATAATTATAAAGACCAATTTGATTTAAAGGCCATTCATTGTATACATCAATAATATTGTTGACTGTCAATACAATCCAATCTAATCTTGGATCATCATAAAATTTTTCTGCAACTTGATCTGGTCTTTCATCACCGATAATAGAATACTTTGTAAAAAATGACGCATTTTGAAAAATATCTGCACGAATCTTTGCTCTTCGGAAGAAATTTTTAGCAACTACAGTTGATAAACTGGAATTTTTATCTGGAAGATTTGTATGATATTCAATGTTGGGTAGAGATTTAAAATAAGACATTTTAGTAACCTATTGAATATGATGCAGATTTTTCATTATCACCATCTGCTTTAGTATAATCATCATCAAAAATTGGATCCAATTCGGAGAAACTTAATACCACTTCATAACTTATCATTGATCCATTTGCATATGTCATATAAGATCCATCTGGAGTGTAATTTACGGCAATATTGTTTAATGCACAAAGTTTAAATTTGTTTAAAAATGGATGATCTACGGATTTTGATGATATAATTTTTCCGTTTTGAATTTCATTTTGTAAAAATTTTGGACTTATTTTGAAAACATTTGGTGATGCAAGAAATATTCCGTTTGCTGCCTTTTTAACAGAAGATCCTTGTTTGAAAATGCGAATAATGTTTTTAACTTCTTCTGCTTCCCTTTGATATCTTGGAGTCATACGATAAGTAAATTGAAACGATCTTAATGATGGACCAGTGAATAATAATTCTGAGTTTGGATTTATAATTGCTCCAGTTGACCTTGTTAATAAATTTTTTCCAGTTAATCCTTTTAGAATAGCATTCATTGCGACTGCTTGAACAGCAGTTCCTGTTGTTGGATCTTTTAATTTGTTTCCAACATCCCTTACAACATCTCCTGCTGCCTTAAAACCATTGTCACTTCCCATGATTCCTGCTGCTGCTTGAGCACCATATGCTTCAAGTGCATTTAAATCAGCACCTGCCCAGTTAACTGGATTGCTATCTTGCATGTTTCCAGGTACTGGTAAACAAATTGTTGCTAATGTTTGAGATGAAGCTGCTTGTCTTGTAGTTGCATCATCCAAATCCGTTGAAAGTCCTCCAGCAAAAGTAGTGCCATTTTCACCACCACTCACACCAAAAACTGATAACTTATCATTTGGAACATATCTAACCATTTCAAACTGAATATAATCATTTGAATTTTGATCTGCACCAGAAAGTGGATATCTATAAGTAGTTTTGTTATATGCTGTTCTTGCTTTTGCAGACTTACTTATTTGATCTTTGAGTGCTGAGTTGTCTGCTTCAGTAAATGTTGGAGCATTTGCTCCTGCAGCACCACCTCCTGGACCGCCAGCAGTTGCACCTGCACCTCCACTAGCATTTGGTCCTCCGGATGGAGAACTTTCTGGTTTTTCTGCGGAAGTTTTGGGGAATAATTTATCTTGTTGTGCTTGAGTTAAAGATTTATCTATTGTTTTATCTAGATCTTTTCTAAGTGCATTTTTGGTTGCTGGATCACTGTTTAATTTTTTTTGAAGATCTATTCTTTGAGTTTTATTAAGACCTTCATTAAGAAAATTATTTTCTTCTTTTACTTCCCATTTCTTTTTTGATGGACTCCAAACTGCAAGAGTAATATCTCCACCAGGGCTTGGTTTTACTAAATTAATAGATCCAGCATTCGGACCAGTGTAAGTTATTTGTTGTTTAACATAATATGCTGAGTCAATAATTGGGGCTTCACGAGTTACTCTATTTGGTGTTCCTAAAGTTTTTAGTGAAATCCTAGTTCCAACAGATGTTTCCCCTCCTGGTCCTGACGTATCACTACTACTATTTGGAACAGGCATTTTTATTGTATATTTTTTTAGTTATTTATGCGAAACTTTTGATATTGTATTGATTTCATATAATCAATTTCATCATCATAAACAGTATAAAGTTGTCCATTAACTTCATTCCAGGTGTAATTTCTAATTGCTTGTTTTGGGTCTACATCTTGCCAATGAAAATTTAATCCTCTAAATCCCCATTGTTTAACTTCTAAAGCAGCGATTAATGGATGTTGATCATATTTAATTTTCGGTGTTTTTGCTTTATAAATGAAGGTATAATAATTTCCTGGAGTTGGAATAAATTCTAAATCTTTAAATACTGAAATAATCTCTATCATTATATCTTCAGGATCTCTTATTCCTTTAATATTGTTTTTTAATATTTCAATTCTTGATATTTGAGTTTGTTTTTGATAATCTGGATTTTCTTTAATTTTTTCAATTAAATCCGATTTATTCAGTCTTTCTTCAATAATCCTTCTTAAAGGAATTCCAAATGTCTTTGCAATTTGGCGAAGTTGATCTCTAGTATAATCTGTAAGTGCCTTAGATATTTTTGAAAAATTTTTTGCCATGACTTTTTATTGTTATGAATAATTGAATAGATCTTTTTCTGTAATGATTTTAAATTCCATCAATCTATCTTTACAATATTCTTCTGCTGCTTTCCATTTAGCTTGATTTTTTGCATATTCTGTAACTTCTGTAATATATCTTTTACTTTTTGCTTTTTGTGGTTTTGGACCATCTACTTGTTTTTGAGGTTTGACTTCTACAACATATTTTTTTGTATTTCCTTCATTGGTCTTCACTTTAATATAAAAATCTGGAAAATAACGATGTACTTTTCCATCTAAAGGTGATAGATATGGGATCCAAAATTCTTCAGATTTCCATTCTAAAATACTTTCATTTTGATCACACCAAGTCATAAATTTCAACTCCCAAAGAGACCTATAGACTATATTTGTTGGATCTCCTTTATATTTTTTATAATTTGCTGGTTTAAACTTTCCTTTATAACTCATCTACATAGTATATAATCCCCAAATACTATTTATTTTCCGATGGCAGGAAATGTTCCAAATACAAAAGGATTTAAAACATCCGATTATATTTCTAAGTTTTTAAAACTTGCTCAAACTTCCCAATATTTTGTGTATTTTGGTTTAGGAGAAACTAGTGCAAGTAAAACTGTACTGGGTCAACTTGGAAGTTCTAATACGAGTTTAAAAAATTTCCTTTTTCGAAATATTGTAGGTGGATTTAAGGAAGATAGCATTGGAATGTTGTGTAGTGAAGCATCACTACCAGGAAATTCATTTGCAACCACTGAAGTAAGTAATGATTTTTATGGAGTAACTCAAAAATTTCCTTATCGCAAAATTTATAATGATCTAGAATTGACTTTTTATGTGGACTCAAATTACAACATAATTAAATTTTTTGAAAATTGGATGTCATTTATTGCAAGCCCAAATGGTTGGGGGCAGGCAATTCAAGAAGGTGGATCAGAGGCATCATTTAGATTTCACTATCCTGCAAATTATAAATGTAATATCTTTCTACAGAAATTTGAAAAGGATCTTAAAAGTAATTCAAACTATGTGTATCGATTTGTAAATGCATTTCCATTTGATATTACCTCAATGCCAGTTTCATATGATTCATCGGATATATTAAAATGTAGTGTTACGTTTGCTTATGATAGATACATTTCAGATCCTGATGGAAAACTTTATGGGTCAGCAAATTCTCCAATATTAAATCCACAGGGAGATAAATCAACTCCACTTAAACAAAATAATGATGCAATTGAAGCAGCAGATATTGCATATACGCAAGCCCTCAAATCTGGTAATAATGATGCAATTGAAGCAGCAGATATTGAATATACAAGAGCATTAAATTACAAATAAATAATCACACCTGAAACACACTATAGGTCATTATGCCTTTACCCAAAATTGCAACGCCAACATATGATATTGAGTTGCCATCAACAAAACAAGAAATTAAGTATCGACCATTTCTAGTTAAAGAAGAAAAAGTATTAGTAATTGCTCTTGAAAGTCAAGACAATAAGCAAATTTCAAATGCAATTAAAACTGTATTAAATAATTGCATTATCACAAAAGGAATTAAAGTTGAAAAACTTCCGACATTTGATATTGAATATTTGTTTTTAAATATTCGAGGTAAATCTGTAGGAGAAGAAGTTGAAGTAAATATAATCTGTCCAGATGATGAGGAAACAACAGTAAAAGTAAAAATTGAATTGGACGAAATTCGAGTTACTGAAAATCCAGATCATACTAATAAAATTAAATTAGATGATAATTTGATGATGGAATTGAGATATCCTTCATTAGATCAATTTATTAAAAGTAATTTTGATTTTACTACAGATAAAACTGATATTCAAAGTTCTTTTGAATTAATTGCATCTTGCATTGATAAAATTTATTCCAAAGATGAATGTTGGGCATCTGAAGATCATACAAAAACTGAATTGATTGAGTTTCTTGATCAAATGGATACAACACAGTTTAAGCAAATTGAAAAATTCTTTGAGACTATGCCTAAACTTTCCCATAAAATCAAAGTTACAAATCCAAAGACGAAAGTTGAAAGTGAAGTTGTTTTAGAAGGGTTAACAAGTTTTTTCGCGTAAGCCTAAGTCATATTGACTTAGAATCTTTCTATAAAATTAATTTTGCTTTAATGCAGTATCATAAATATTCATTAACGGAGATTGAGAATTGGATTCCTTGGGAACGGGATGTTTATGTTGCTCTGTTAAAGAATCATTTAGAAGAAGAGAGACTCAAACAACAAAATGGCTAACCGAGCTGAAAAGTTAAGAAAGGCATATGAGTTTAAGCTCGGCAACAATTTGGTGGATAAACTTTCTGATGAACAAATTGCTTTAATTTCTAAGTATTATAATTCTCTAAGTGAAGATGATCAAAGACAGATAGACAGTTATATTTTTATGGGAAAGGTAAATGACCTTTCCGAAATGGCAAGGGGATTTATTGAAGAAAGCAAAAATTCCCCAGTTGCAACTGCAACAAAAGAATCATCCAACATTAAACCTCCAACGGGGGCTTTAGTTACTGTTGAAAAAAAAGATGAAGATCTTGTTGAAGAAAAAATTGATGAAAGAATTCTTCGTATTCTTGGATTGGAAGATACTTTTGACATTGATTATGGAACGTATAAAAGTCTTTTAAAGGAACAATCTGTTTTAATTTCTACTGGAAAATCTAAACTTCCTCGTGAAGAGGAAATGATAATTCAAGATGAATTCAAAAGAATTAGGGGTAAGGATAATACTTTAAAATTTAAAATTAAAAAAAAGACAATATCTACGGATTCTTTTTTTGGTAAAAATGTAAAAGATTCTGGAGCAATTGTAAAATATCAACAACCGGATCTTGGATTATCAACATCTAAAATTAAACCAACTCCCCAAAATATTGTTGGTGATAATTCTGAGATTTTAGATAGAATTGAAAAATTAATTCGTGAAATTCAAAATAATTTAACAAATGAAGAAAAATTAGATAAATCATCATCTGAAAAGGAAAGAAGAAAAAAAGAAAAGGGAGAAAAATCTAAAAAAGAATCAAAGTTAGAGTCTTTTAAATCTAATGTAGCATCAACTTTCAAAAAAGTACTTGCTCCAGTACAAGGTATTTTTGATAGAATACTCAATACATTTAAGTTATTGTTTTTTGGTTGGGCACTTGATAAACTTTTTAAATTTATTCGTAATCCAGAAAATGTAAAAACTGTAGATGCTGTTTTTGATTTTCTTGGTAGAAATATTGGTAAATTAGTTTTATTATATTTTTTACTCAACTCACCATTTATAAAAATCACTCGATGGTTGACTAAAAGTTTATTCAAATTTTTGATAAGAATGGCTGCAGACCTTGTAAAAGGTAAAGGAATTTTAAAGGGAATACGAGCTGGAAAATTACTTAAAGGTGGTGGTGGATTATTGCAAGGTGCCAGAGCAGTTGCAACAAATCCAGTTGTGTTAGGCACTGCTGCAATTGCTGGAACAGCAATTTTAGCAAATGAAGTTACTGGACAAAGAGAAGCAGCTTCTTTACAAGCAGATCGAAAAGCAAAACAAGATCGTGGTAAGGTAATTCCTGTTCAGGGTGTAGGTGGTGTTGGAGACATGGGAGCACCATCTTCAACAGGATCTTTACAGGGAGTTGATATTGGATTAGATAAAAGACAAAATTTTGAAGAAGGTGGAGAAGTATCCGGACCAAAAGGAATTGATAAAGTAAAAGCAAATTTAACTGATGGTGAATTTGTCGTTTCTGCTCCTGCAGTCAAAAAAATTGGTGTTGAGAATCTAATGGCAATGAATGCCATGGGTGGAGGAGATAATAAACCAAAAATGAAAAATGGTGAGATGAATGCTGCGGGAGGTGGATTAGTTCTTTCAACTTCTGGTGGGGGACTTACTCCTTTATCTGCTCCAGTTAAGTTTTCACAATTGAGACAACATCATGGAACTGGAGATTCTGTAAGAGCATTTGGAATTACAAAAGATTATATTATGGATGGACCCAATTATCCAAATTATAAAGTTCCAACTCCAGTTGATGCTGTGGTCAAATATGCTGGAGTTGGTGGTGGATATGGAAATATGGTAGAGTTGGTTGATTCAAATGGAAAAAATCTTGGATTATTTGGGCATTTTAGTCGTCTTTCTGTAAAAACTGGAGATAAAATTAAGGCGGGAACTTCTTTAGGTATTCAAGGAACTACTGGAAGTTCTACTGCACCTCACGTACACCTTGAAGGATCAAAAAGATTTCATGAAGTGTGGTCAGATTTTGTATTGGGAAAAAAGAGTAATCTTAATGCCGATTCTTTATCTGGAGATGAAGGAACTCCTGCAGGAGAAGATCAAACTAAAGATAATGAAACAACAAACGATCTAGTTTTGTCTCCAGAAGATGCAAAAATGGCAAATGCCTACTTACAATATATTACTCAACCACAAGGAAGAGGGTTAGATATTTTACCAACAATAGATAGAGTTTCTGCAGCATCTTCTCCTCCTCCACCTCAAATTAATCCAGCACCGAGAGTTCCTTCTGGGTCTGCTACAAATCCAAACAATCCACAACAAATTGCTGCAGCAGCAAAGCGTCAATTAACTGGGGCAACGAGATAAGATGGCAATCTCTGCACAAAAGTTGTTACCAGCAACAAAATCTACATTAATTAAAGCACCAATTGGGAAAATAACAAAAGAAAATTTATCATTAGATTTTTCTAAAAAATTAAAACCAATTGAAGCTCCCACTGAAGATATAAAAACTTCTAAAAAATTTACAGTCATTGAAAGTGTTATTGTAAATATAAGAAACTTATTGAAAAAAAGAGCAGAAACTAAAAAGGATGCCAAATTTGAAAAAAGTCAAACAGAAGATAAAGAACAAAAACTAAAAAAAGAAAGTATATTAGAAGAAAAAAAATCTAAACCTAAGTCAGATACTGGTGGAATTGAAGCACCAAATTTGAGTATTTTTGATCGAATTAAAAGAATTGTCGGACTTTTGTTTTTTGGGTGGATGATTAATAAATTTTTTAAATACATTCCTCAAATATTGGGAATTGTAGAAAAATTTATTCAAACCGTAGAAGGAATTCGAAAATTTTTAAAACCTATTACTGATACAATTTTTTCAGGATTAAAATTTGTAATTACTGAAGGTGGAAAAGCATTAGCAAAATTGGTTGGAGTTAAACTTGACGATAAAGAAAAAAATCTTTTTGTAATTATTAATGAATTAGATAAAAAATTAAGATTCTTAGATTTCATAATGGGATCAATGATTCTTTATGATATTTTTGATGTGCTTACTGATAGTCTTGGAGGCACTGAAACTCCACAACCAAGATCTAAACCAAAGATACAAAATCCAACAGCGGCAAGTAAAAATGCATATGATGATGTAATCAAAAAAACAAAAGCAGGTGCAAAAACTTATGGTAAAAGTAAATTGAGTTGGAAAGATGTGCAGAGAATTTATAATAAAAAAGGATGGGATGGTCTTACAAAAGCTGGACTAAGTATAAATGAAAAAACATTGGTTTCCAAAATAGTAGAAAAAGCAGAAGAAGCTTCCAGTTTGGCAAGACGGAGTGCATTGACATATGACTCTAGAGTTAAGGCAAGATATGAGCAAAAATTTGGAAAAAGAGCAGCAAGACGTAGATTTACTCCGGAAAAAGTTTTAAAGAAACAAAGAGCAATTCCAAAACTTGTTCGTGGTGCAAAAGCGGGATTATATAAAGCGGCATCACCTGGATTGAGGAAAGGTGCATTTAAACTATTTGGATCTGGTGCAAAGAGTTTAAAAATGGCAAGTGGATTTATGAAGAAGATCCCTTTCATTGGATCTATAATTGGACTTGGAGTTGATTTGGCACTTGGAGAACCTTTTGATAGAGCTCTTGTTGGTGCTCTTGGCGCCGGACTTGGTGCTTGGATTGGAGTTCCCTTAGGATCTGCAGTTTTTGGATTTTTGGGAAGTATTGTTCCTGGATTGGGAACTGTAATTGGATTGGCTCTTGGTGCAGCTCTTGGTGGATTTATTGGTGGTTGGATTGGAGATTTTCTGGCAAAAAAACTATATGAAATAATCAAACCAAAATTTACAGAAATTTTCAAAAAAGCATTTCCAGATTTTGATTTGTCAATAATGGGAAAGGAAGATAAAGGTTTAAAAGGTGCTGCTGGACAAAGTGGGGTTTCTGATTCAAGTCCAGCAATGTCTGGTAATACTTTATCAAAGGCAAAAATGATGTATGAATATATTCGCAGTAAAGGATATTCTGACAATCAAGCAAAGGGATTGGTTGCAAATATACAACGAGAGAGTACTTTCAGACCTGGAGTTACTGTTACTGATACAAACGGTTTAACATCTGGAGGATTGTTTCAATTTAATGGCGTAAGATTTAATGCAATGGTTAAAAATGTTCCAAATTGGAAAAATAATTGGAAGGGGCAAATTGATTATGCAATGATAGAAGATGTTGGACCTCAATATAAGGGAAAACAATTTTCAAATTCTGCTGCCGCTGCGTGGTGGTGGGTTGATAACTGGGAAAGACCTGGTGATAAAAGTGGTGCTCAACAAAAGCATATTAATTATTTAAATCAATATAAATTTGGAAGTGGTGGTGGTAATGTAAAGAATGGAATGACTCAGATGAATGTTATAGGTAAAGGGACAAAAAATTCCACAATGGCAGCATCATTAGCTCCAGGAGTATCTTCTCCCACATCATCTTCTTCAGCAACATCATCTGCAATGAAATATCAACCAGAATATTATGGAAATAAAACTTATCTTCTTCCAATTAATACCACAGTATTTGTTCCTACTCCAAGTAGAGATTCTTCTGGATCGGTGCAGATTTCATCATCACAACAATCCACTGCATTAAATACTAATAATGTTAATCACATGTTATTGCAACAATGACAGGAATTCCAAATTTTGAGTCTTCAAAAAATACTTCAATATCCACTTTTATTATTACTGGTGAAGATGGTACTACTGTAGATTTAAGACCAGCAGTTGCTGGATTCAATTATTATGAAAATATACTTTCGGCAACGATTACAGCCAATGCAGTTTTTGGTGATTCTGGCAATACTAAAATTAAAAAGGGTGAAACTCAAACAAATTTATTAACTGGTCTTCCAGTTAGAGGTGGAGAATCAATAGAAATTTCTATTGAAGACAGTAAAAAAAATAAATTAAAATTTTTGGGTGATAATAAATTATATGTAAACATGACAGATTCTGGTAATATGAATACTCAAAAGGCCGGTTATAAATTAGATTTTGTGCCCAAAGAGTTTTTAATTAATGAGCAAACCAAACTTGTTGCAAGATATGATGGAAAAATTTCTGATTCTGTAACAAAAATTTTAAAATTTTTTGATACGAAATCATATGATGTAGAAGAAACTTCAAATGTTTATAATTTTATTGCAAATGATCATTCACCACTATACGTTTTAGATTGGTTATCATCAAAATGCATACCAACAAATGTGACTCCAGGAACAGGTGCTGGGTTTTTCTTTTTTCAAACTTCTGAAGGATATAAATTCAAATCCGTCGATGGTTTACTGGATATATCTGGAAAAAATATTCGTAAATATCGCTATAGTAATACTCCTGGATCTGTTGTAGATAATATGCCAGGAAATTATACAAGAATTCTTGATTATGCAATAAATCAAAATACTAATGTGCAAGCAAAAATGCAAGTTGGAGCTTACAACTCTAGAATTTTGGTTTTCTGTCCATATACATTCAAGGTCGATACAATTATTAATTCTGCTGTGAGTGGAAGCACGTCCAAAGGACCTCAACAAGCTCTTCCAACATCTCAAAAACAAGTTGATAATGTAAAGACTGCAGGAAAAAAATTAGATGCAATTTCTTCTAAATTTTTAGAAAAACCAACTCGTTTAATGTCGGTAATTAAAGATGTTGGCACACTTCCAAAAGGATCGAGTCCAAAAGAACAGTTAAAAAACTGGAAAGATAAACCAGAGGAAACTAATGATAAGATTGAATACCATTTGGCGCAATCAATTATGAGATTCAACCAATTATTTTCAAATAAAATATCAATTACCGTTGCGGGAGATTTAAGTCTTCATGCTGGAGATTTACTTTATTGTGAATTTCCTGCACTTTCTAAGGGTGACACAAATGCCATAAATAAAGAAACTAGTGGATATTATTTGATTTCCGGATTGTGTCATTCGATTGGAAATACTGAATTTTTTACTTATTTGGATTTAGTAAGAGACTCTGTAGGAAAGAAAATTGATTAAATATAAATACAGTCATAATTGAATTATGCAAACCATTTTACAGCATATACATAATATAATGGATCAATTGGAAGATCCAATAATTTCAAAACAAAGCCGTAGACATTTGGAATCTGAGTTAATAAGTTTGAAAAACTATCAATCTAGACATTCTGAAGAATCTCATATTCCATCTTCATTAGAATTATTTTGTGACGAAAATCCACATGCACCAGAATGTAAAATATTTGAATAATGTTACAATCAGGACTTTTAACTAAAAATTTTATTGGTAGAGACGGATTCATTTGGTGGATTGGTCAAGTTCCTGATGCAAAAACTTGGCAAGGAAATATACCAGAATTACCAAAATCTTCTGAGAAAGATCTGCCTGGATTTAAACATCGAGTTAAAGTTAGAATTATTGGATATCATACTGCAGATGTAAAACAACTTAAAGATGATGATCTTCCGTGGGCATTAATTATGTTGCCCACCACAGCAGGATCTGGATCTGGGGGAAATGGTCAAACTCCAAGATTTGCTGGAGGAGAATTTGTATTTGGATTTTTTCTGGATGGTGATAATGGACAACAACCAGTAATTATTGGATTACTTGGAAACTCTGGACAAACACTTCTATCAAAAACAATTCCCCCAGGTGGTGCTGGATACAATCCAATTTCTGGATATACTTCAAATGGCAAAAAAGTTCCTCCACATTCAGTAAAAGAATCAAAACAAATTGAAAGTCAAACAACTCCAGATGCTGGAGCACCATCTGTGCCAACAGGAAGTTCTGGTGGCACACCACAAGTATCAGTTTCAAGTAATAAACCAAATCCAACATCATCACCAAACACGGAAGGAAGTCAAGGTCCTGGTGATATAAAAACTCAACATCAAGAAGCACAGCAAGAGGATAATAAAGAATATGCCTTAGCAAATGCTTGTAAAAGCAATAAAAAGGAAATGAGTGGAATACAGAAAGCAATCAAAAACTTCATGAAATTCATGAAGTCAATTCAAAAATATTACGATGCCTATATTTCACCAATTACAAATAAAATACAAGACATTCAAAAAGAAATTCAAAAAGTTACTGGTATTATTTCTGGATTTATAAAAAGTATTATTGGAAAAATAAGAGGATTTGTATTAGATAAAATCAATAAAGGAATTGAAAAGGTTGTTGGATTGTTACCCATAAAAAAACAGATTGCTGTAGGAGAAGCACAACAAAAATCAATTGATTTAATTTCTTGTATTTTTAATAAGATTGTTGATTCTCTGGGTGGATTAATTTCTAAATTTTTATCTTCTGCAGTAGAATCATTTATTACAACTCCTCTTTGTATTGCAGAAAGTTTAGTTTCTTCTTTGTTGGATAATGTCTTAGGTCAAGTTGAATCTGGAATACAAAAAGCAATGGATTCTGTAAACCAACTTCTTGGAGCAGTTGATTCTATTGCAGGTCAAATTTTTAGTGCTCTTAATTTTGTCTCTTCAATTGCAAGTTTCCTTTCATGTGAGCAAGAAGATAATTGTCCTGAGCAAGAATCTTGGTCGTGGTTAGATGGACCAAAACCAGAATCGGTAACAAATTTTCAAAAAGTTGTGGATCAAATTGGATCATTTCCATCAAATTTAACTCAACAAGGAGTTTCTGGAATTACTTCATCTTTAAACAGTATTACTGGTGGGGGATTCTTTTCATCAGGAGGATCTTCAGAAAATACTTCTTCATGTAATACCGGACTTGCCAATTGTGGTCCACCCAAAGTAAACATTTTTGGTGGTGGTGGAATTGGAGCACTTGCAAACGCAGTTGTTGGTGGTAACGGGCAAATATTAGCAGTCGATATAATCAATCAAGGAATTGATTATATTTCAAATCCATTTATAGCATTTCAAGATGATTGTGGAAATGGAAAAGGTGCAAGAGCAAAAGTTAATATATTCAACGGAAAAGTTGTTGCAATTGATGTGATTGATGGTGGCAATGGATATCTTTCTGCACCAAATGGATCTTTAGGTGGAAACGGTAATACTCTTGTTGGTGTTGGATCTACAAGTTATGCACTAATTCTTCCAAACGGCAACAAAACTGGAATTGGATCTACTACTTTTGGTAGCACTGGAATCATTACTTCAATTACAAATCCGGCAGGAATTATAACAGCATGTCAATTAGTAACTGGTGGACCAGGAATTTATTTAGATTTGTCTGGATACACTGGAGTGCAAAATGTAAAAATTACAACTTCAGAATCTTCACAAATATTTCATAGCATTACTATACCTGATGTTGATGTAATAAAAGAAAATCTTGTGAGTAAAATATACAATTTGGAAGGTGGAAAAGTTTATGGGCCATGCATTACTCCCAATGGAAAACTTTATATTGGTGATGAAACTCCAGTTGGAGGAAAAAATAAATTAATTGTAGAAGAAGGTGATGACGATTGGAATGATATGGTATTGAATGTTAGTGTTGGAAATTTTATAAGATGTCCTGGTGGTCCTATTCAAAATCAAACTGGAATTGGTGTTACACTTCCGATATCATTACCAATTCCAGTTAAATGTGGAAGTTTGGTAAATCTTCCTCCTGGTGCTTGTGTTGTTGTTTCAACTGCGGCATCTACGATTGCTGGATTACCCACAGACTTTACAAAATCTGGCAGCACATATTGTTTCCCATCTGGAGCTACAATTACAATTCCATGTCCTTCTGGAAATGCTCCTATAGGAATTGGATCTACCACTAAATTAACTTTAATTGGTATTGGATCTACTGGAATTGGTATTGGATCTACTGGAAAAAACACTTCTGGAATTGCCACTGGTCAATATGGTGCAGTTGTTGAGATTGATGATACCATAATTGGGGATACTGGAATTTATTATGATCCTAATGATAAGATTAAGATTATTCCGGATAATGGTGCAAATCTTAAACCATTATTTGATCCTTTTGGTAGATTGGTTTCAGTTAAGATACTAAATAAGGGAAGACCAGTAACTTCACGACCAAGAATCATAATTGAAAGTGAAACTGGAATTAATGCAGAAATATTCCCAATTTTAAGAGTGAAGAGATATGGTGATATTGATTTAACAACTCAAAAAGTGAAACCAGAAGAATTATTAATTGTAATCGATTGCGTAGGAAAACCAAATGGCTGATTTTGATGCTCGTTTTAATATTGGTGATAGTACACCAGATGTAATTATTGAAAAAGGTAGATATTGGCAAGATGAAGCAATTTTTTCTGCATATAAACTTACATCTGGATATGATTCTTCACACTATCTTTCCTTTGATGTGAATCGGGGACCAGAAGCTTCTGGATGGACACTGTGTAGCACTCCAGGAACTTGGGCAATTAAATCTGGAGCAAAAACTCCAGATAAGAGTTGCTCAATTGTAATGATTGGGGAAAATGGTGACATTTCAATCACTGCAGAAAATGGTGACATTCGTTTAAAAGCGAGAAATATTCATATTGATGCAACTCATAATGTAACAGATAATCGTAATGGAATTGTGCATATCAAAGGAAGTGAAAAAGTTTCAATTCATGCTCCAACTGTTGACATTGATGCAAAAAGAATGCTAAAATTAGTATCATCCGGAAATGGAGAATTTAAAATTACAAACATTTTGGAAATGAAAACTGGTATGGCAAAAGCATTTACAAATTCATCTGCCGTAAAAAAACCAGTAAACGGAATGAATTCAACATTTAAATAGGAGGTAAAATGCCATTTGGTTTTGATAGTATTAGTCTTGGAAATAATCTCACACTTGGATCTAACGAAGAATTAATTTTAACTGGAGTTCGTGGATCTGCAGATTTACAAGGACCTATTGTAATTGGTAAAAATAATACCTTTCCAGGTTTTGTTGCAACATTAATGGTTGGTCCATTAAGTAATCCTGATGCTCCACCAATGCCAATTCCTGGAGCATTGTGCAATGGAACAAATCATTCTCCATATTCTCTTGCCATAGTTGGAAATGCAGCAATTATGGATAATTTGGATGTAAATCTAAATTTAAATGTTGGAGTTAATGTTACTGCTGTTGGGGATGTAGAAGCTCTTTGTGGTGCTCATAAATTATCTTTAAAGAAAAACTTTGACATTCCTCATCCAAATAAAGATGGGTGGAGATTAAGACATACTTGCTTAGAAGGACCGGCAAATGATGTTTATTTTCGTGGAAGATTGACATCTTCAAATCATATTAGTATTCCTGAGTATTGGAAAAATTTTGTAAATCCAGATTCAATTACAGTTTCTTTAACTGAAATTGGGTATAAACAAAATCTAGTAGTATCAACATTTGATATTGAATCTGTAAAAATTAGATCCATGTGTGGAGCAAATATTGATTGTTTTTATTTGATTCACGCTACAAGATCAGATGGTGAGGATTTAATTGTAGAATATGAAGGAGATACTCCTGGAGACTATCCAGGAAATTCTGATGAATATTCAATTGTAGGATGGAATTATGACAACAAGAGGTAACTATGGCAGAGTTTAGATTTGATGGTGGAGTAATTGCTCCTGCAAATTGTGCAGATTCTTCTCCAACAGGACAATTATCATATGTTTATGATTATGTTGTAAAAAAAATACAAAATTCCGGTTTTCATGATCAAACATGCACTCCATGGTTGCATGGAAATGTAAAGTTTGAGAATATGCAAATTAATCAGGATATTACTGCAGTTGTAAATATTACTGCAACTGGAAATATTAGTGCTGCTTCAGGAACTGTTAGTGGTAATGTGGGAAGTTTTGGCACAAAAAATTTCAATATTCCTCACCCAACAAAAGATGGAAAACGTTTGGTTTATGGTTGTCTTGAAGGGCCAGAAAATGGAGTATATATTCGCGGCAGATTGACAAAATCAAACGTAATTCAACTTCCAGATTATTGGGTTGGATTGGTTGATTTAGAATCCATCACCGTTACACTTACACAAATTGGATATTCTCAAGATCTAATTGTAGATAGCATTCAATGGGGTCAAAAGGTGATTGTTAAATCTAACAATGGCACTACAATTGATTGTTACTATACTATTAATGCTACTCGGAAAGATGTGCCACCTCTTGAAGTGGAAGTGGATAGTTGACTCTCTTGTTGAATTGTCCTATAATACGAGAGCAATCAAAAGAATTAAATGCAAGAAGAGTATCTGACACGATGCGTTGTAGACACCCTCAAAAGAACAGTATATTTGTATTCTAATGAGGGTGATGAGAAGAAAGTGTCATGTGATACTGTAGATGAGTTTATGAATGTATTACAATATGTTCGTAGCACATTGGAAGAAGATAAATTAGTATATACAGGACCCTCATGGTAAATTTTTATAAAATTATAACACCTTCCGTTTTTTGCTAAATAAGATAAGCAAAATATTTTAGTTATAATAAGATGCCTCTTAGTCGTCTAGAGAATTTTTTAAAGAATACGAAAGGTAATATTCTTTATGTTTCACCAAATGATATCGACTCTACAGATGCCCAAGAAAATAGGGGTAATTCTTTAACTCGTCCATTTAAGACAATTCAAAGAGCATTACTTGAATCGGCTCGATTTTCATATCAAGTTGGATTAAATAATGATCTGTTTAGTAAGACAACAATTCTACTTTATCCAGGTGATCATGTAGTTGATAATCGCCCAGGATGGGTTCCTTATGATAATGGTGCTGGTCAAATTCGATATTACACTAGAGATGGTAATTCAAATCAAACTTTAGCACCACTCACAAGCACATCAAATTTAAATTTAGAAGATTCTGAGAATGATCTTTATAAGTTGAATAGTGTTCATGGTGGAGTAATTCTTCCTCGTGGTACTTCATTAGTTGGGTTAGATCTAAGAAAAACAAAAATCCGACCAAAATATGTTCCAGATCCAGAAAATGATAATATTGAAAGATCTGCAATTTTTAGAGTTACTGCTACTGCTTACATTTGGCAGTTTACAATCTTTGATGCAGATCCAAATGGAAATTGCTATAAAAATTATTTAAATGATTTATTTGTACCAAATTTTAGTCATCACAAATTAACTTGTTTTGAATATGCAGATGGTGTAAATAACGTTTCAATTAATGATTCATTTTTAACTCTTGATTCTACATACACCGATCTTGGTATGTATTATCAGAAGGTTGGTGATTTTTATGATGCTCCATCTGGAAGAGCTGTTGAGCCAGATTACCCTGCTGGGGGATTTGATTTTGAGCCTAAAGTTGATGAGTATCGAATTGTGGGTCCATCTGGTGGATCTGTTGCAATTTCAAGTATTCGCTCTGGAAATGGCACATTGGTGGGTGCAGATAAAATTATTACAGTAACTCTTTCAGAGCCTTTAGTTGGTTTGGATGTAGATACAACATTTGCAGTAAGTGATGTAAGCAGTGAATATGATGGTCAGCACGTTGTTAGTGGAATTACAAGTTATACTTCTGGCACTAAAGAGTTTACATATCAAATTCAAGATATTCCTGGAGATCCAATTCCAACAATTACTGGTGGTACAGTTGAATTAGCAGTTGATACAGTAACTTCTGCATCTCCATATATCTTTAATATTTCTTTGAGATCTGTTTTTGGTATGTGTGGTATGCATGCTGATGGCAGCAAAGCATCTGGATTTAAGTCTATGGTTGTAGCACAATTCACTGGAATTGGTTTACAAAAAGACAACCGAGCGTTTGTAAAATATGATAATGGAAGTTATATATCATATCTTGATGGTGAAAAAACACTTTATAAAGATTCGAGTGCAATTTTTAATCCAGCATATCGAAATTTTCATGTTAAAGCATCAAACAATGCAGTTATTCAGGTAGTTTCTGTATTTGCAATTGGATTTGCTGATCATTTTGTAACTGAATCTGGTGGAGATTTATCCATCACAAACTCAAACTCAAACTTTGGAGCAAGAGCTTTAAGATCTACAGGTTTCCGAAATTATGCATTTTCTCAGGATGATGTTGGTTATATTACACATATTATTCCACCTAGAGAAATTGATTCGCTTACAAATACTATAGAATTTTCATCAATTGATGTTTCAAAAACAATTTCTGTAGGAATTTCTTCACATTTATATCTTTATGGTGAAACAAATCCAGATTCCCCTCCTGCAACAGTAATTGATGGATATCGAATAGGATCAAAGAATGATGATAAACTCTTCTTATTGATTTCTGATGGTAATACTACTTCTGAATATAATGCTAGAGTTGTAATGCCATCTGGTGAAAAGGGAGATCTAACTCAAGTTTCTTCTGAAAAATCAATCACCGTAAATCGAAATTCCGTTGGAGTTAATAGTATTACAACTACAAATTCTGACATTACTTTTACATCTGCACATAATTTAATAAATGGTGAAAGTGTAAGAATTTTGAGTGATACTGGATTTTTACCAGATGGAATTAATGAAGGTCGTATTTACTATTCAATTGTAAATTCAACTTCTGGTGTTGGAAACACTTCAATCAAACTTTCAGAAACTTTGAATGAAGCACTGAATGCAAATGCACTTTCAATTAATAATAATGGTGGGATTTTAAAGATTGTGAGTCGTGTATCAGATAAACTTCCTGGTGAAATTGGTCATCCAGTACAATTTGATGCTGCATCTAGAAATTGGTATATTAATGTTGCTTCTGCATCTACAGAAAATGCAATTTATAATAAGATTGTAAGTCTTGGCACCACTTCATTAGGACCTCGATCACCTAGAGTTTATATCAAAAGATCTTCTGATACAAGAAATACGATTGATAAAATTTATAGATTGCGTTATGTGATTCCAAAGGAAGCAACAAATGCAAGAAGACCAGTAGATGGATTTATTTTTCAAGAATCAGCTTCTACAATTGAATCTGGACAACTTGCAATCACAAACGATTCTTTATCAAATCAGAGTGTAAGAAGAAATCTTCGTATTATTGCAGGAATTTCTTCTGCTGCTGGAATTGCAACAGTAATCACAGAGATTCCGCACAATCTTTCTGTCGGATCTAAAGTTGATCTTAAGAATGTAAAAACTTCTAGAAATACTGCTGGAGTAGCACTTTCTGCATATAATAAAAATTATACTGTAACTGGAATTGCAAGTGCAAAAGCATTCACAATTACCTTAGATAATGATCCTGGAGTTTTTCAAAATAGTGTAGATACAAGAACTACATCTGAATTACCATATTTTGAAAAATCTGAATATTCATCGACATATTATGTTTACAGATCTCAAGAAATTAAAAAATATGTTGCAAATCAACAGGATGGAGTTTATCACCTCATTGCAATTAATGCAAACAATTCACCAAGATTAACTCTATTTTCTGATGAAAAATTCTCACAGAATATTCAAGATCTTTATCCTCAAACCGATAGAGATAATCCTACATCAGATCCTGATGCTGCAAAAAGTTATGCAAAGTCTGATATCATTGGAAAGGTTGCTACAAACAATTTAAAAAATAGTTTAACGAGAGAAACAACTGAAAAGTTTATTGCAGATGCATCAGTTTCAATTGGAATTACGAATATTGTATCAACTTCCAGCACAACTCATATCATTTATACTGAATATGATCATGGGTTAAATGGAGTTAAAACTCTTGGAATTACTTCTGCTGGTCAGGGTTATGGTAGAAATACTGGATCTACGGAATATCTTTATAATGCATCATTAGTTTCTTTTGCCGGATCTACTACTGGTAAAAATGCAACAGCAATTTTAACAATTAATAGTGTTGGATCAATTACTGCAATTAAAATTGTAGATCCTGGATCTGCTTACGGAGTTGGAAATACTCTTGCGGTTGTGGGTGTTGCAACAACTTCATCACTAACATATTATCCTGCATATGTAACTGTTAATTCAATTATTGATAACACATATGAAGTAGTTCGTTTAACTGGAATTGGATCAGAATCTTATGGAGATTATAACAATCTTTATCGTATTGCTGGAATTTCAACTGGACAAATTAATACAATTAATGTTTCGAGTGGATCTTCAATTGTTGGATTTACGACAATTGGAGTTGGACTTACAAATTCTACAGATGCACAATTATATAATGTTGGACCTTCATTAAGTGTAAGTTCTCTTACTTATGACAACTCTCTCGGAATTGCCACAGTTAAAACTATTGGAGTTGGAAATACAATTCATGGATTACTTGCAGGAAATAAAGTCCGAATTGTTGGAGCAGGTCAAACTCAATATAACGGTAGTTTTACTGTTAAAGAAGTTTTAGGAATTTCAACTGTTATTTTAAATCTTGGAATTACTACTACATCTCCAACTGCAACAGGAGACATTTATCTTTTCCGAGAAGGATTCACTTCTCAAGGTGGATATACAACATTTGGTGATGAAAATGTTGGTGGAAGAATGGTGCCAATTTATGCAGGCATTACCACAATTTTAAATGCAGATGTTGCTACTCGTAACACAACTACAATTTCAATTCAAAATTTCTCAACATCTGGTCTTAAACTTGGAGATTATATTCAGGTAAATTCTGAGATTATGAGAATTTCAGATGAATTACCGCTGACAGTTTTTCGTGGAGTATTAGGATCTTCTGCTGGCATTCACAGTAGTTTTAATGCTGTTAAAAAGATAAAAGTTATTCCAACGGAATTTAGAAGACATTCAATTATTCGTGCATCAAATCATACTTTTGAATATCTTGGTTATGGATCTGGAAATTATTCTACGGCACTACCAGACAAACAAGATCGAGTTTTAACAGAGCAAGAAAAACTTCTTGCACAATCATCTCGTGAAAATGGTGGATTGGTTGTTTATACTGGTATGAATGACACTGGTGATTTTTATGTTGGAAATAAAAAAGTTAGCTCTGCAACTGGTCAGGAAGAAGTTTTTGATGCTCCAGTGCCAACAACCACTGGTGAAGAATTAGGAACATCTGGTGGAGTTAATGTTGGATTTGATATATTAACTCCACTTGAAGTTAATATTAGTCGCTCAATTCGTGTAGAAGGTGGACCATCTCAAGATTTAATAAGTCAATTTGATGGTCCAATTATCTTTAATGAGAAAATTACTTCAAATTCACTTAAGGGAATGGAAGCATATTCCATGTATCTTCAAGGTGATGCAGAAGTTTCTAGAAAATTCACAGTTGGAATTTCGACACCTACAGAAAGTGGAAATGTTGGAGATTTTACAAACTACTCTTCACCAGGTCAAGGTGACTATTCTGGATGGACATATACAAAGGAAAATGTTTGGAGAAGATTTGGACCAATTTCACTTTCTGCAAACTCAAATCAATTTAAATTTGATAAACTTGGAGTTGGTGTTGGCACCACTACAATCTTAAACAATTCATTTCAGTTTGGATTTGAAAATCCATCTGGTGGAATTAGCACTTCAGTTGTAATTACTGGAATTGGATCTGTGGGCATTGGCACCACAAATCCAGAATATGTATTGCATGTTTATGGTTTAGCAAGATATCAAGGAAATATATCGGTATCCGGAAATGTTACTGCATCATTTATTGGCGATGGATCTGGAATAACGAATTTACCAACTTCTGATGCTTGGTTAAAAACTACTGTTGGTATTAATACTCTTTCGAATGTTGGTATTGGCACCACAAATACTGAATTTGCTAAACTTACAATTGTAAATCCTTCTGGATCTGGAGTTACTACTGCACTTGATGTGCAAGGTGAATCCAGATTTATTGGCACTATGACTGTGGGTGCTGCATTAACTGTGAAGGGACAATTCTTATCAACTTCATTTGCTTTAGTTGGAGTTGGTCATTCATCAATTCTTGCTGGTGTTACAACTACAATGACACTTGATGTGAAACAATCAATTAAATTGAATACATTAACTCTTCGTGAAAATTCAATTCTTGATGTTGAAGGTAGAGCAAGACTAAAATCTTATACTGAAGCAATTGCAACACCATCTATTTCTTCAAATGTATTAACTTTAGATTTATCTACGGCACAAACGTTTAATATAACTTTAAATCAATCAATCACATCATTTATAATTACGAATGTCCCAACTACAACATCAACAACATTCTTAGTTAAACTCACTCAAGATGGCACTGGTGGAAGATCCGTTACCTTTGCATTCCAAGGTGCAACATTGTATTGGGCAGGTGGAGTTGCTCCTACCATGACCTCAACTGCAAGCAAAACAGATCTATTCTCATTTACCACATTGGATGGTAGTAATTATTATGGTATTACAGCAGGACAAAACTTCTCATAATGGCATTAATCCTCAACAAAAGAATACAGACAGATAAAACAGTTTCTCCGCCAATTTTATCATTTGTATCAATCGTACAAGATACTACGATTGATTATGACGGATCTGCAACTTTAAATTCAACTGCACAAGCAATCAATCCTTCCACATCCACTGCTGCTGTTGGATCGATTAATTATCAATGGTATAAAAATGGCAATACAATTTCTGGAGCAAATAGCGCAACTTTAACTTTAACAAATCAAATTCTTGCCGCAAATTATTATTGTGTTGCTTCCTTTGTAAGATCTGGATCTACTTCTCCTGCAATCAATTCTCCAATTACATCAAGAACTGCAACAACTACAATTCGTAATAACATTGTAATTTCAAGCCAACCAGAAAATAAATCAGTTGTTAGTAATAAATCTGCAGTTTTTGTTTGCTCTGCATATCCAAACCCCAAAAGTATGTCTGGATTTAATCCAGTTTTATATGGAGATATTGGATTTGGACTTTTGGACTACAATGCAGCAATAAGTCAAGGATTCTCTGATTCTGACATTCGATATTATCTTGAGCAAGTTTTTACTGGTAGAATTGGTCCGGAAATGATATCAAAATTAAATGATTCCAATTTTGGAACGGATAAGAGTCGAAATTTAGTTTATGAATGGTATGTAAATGGAAATATAGCAGCAACAACACGAGGAAATTCAACTTCACAAATTTCTGGATTTAATGGAGATGGGATATATTTAGATCTTACTCAGTTTGTAGGAAGAACTTTAGTTGAATTTAATGTTACTGAAGATTCTCAAACTTATCATAGAATTTATATACCAGATTTAAGCACTGTAAATGGTGGAGTAAACGCACAATTTTTAAGAGATGGTTATATTGCAGAAACTCTTCCAAATTCTACAACTGCATTTGGAAGTCATAGTTTGTTGTTAGATGGTGGAAGAATTTATGGACCAATTTCATCAAATACTCTCGGATCTGGATTTCTTGCTGTAGCATCTGAGATAAATCAGGGGTCAAATCAAAGATTGATAATCTATGAGGGTGATGGACCACTTGATGATATGATTTTAAATATCAATAAAGGATTTTTTAAAACTTATTTTTCTCCTAGTGGAGAAACAACTGTAAATGGAGTAACTTTTTCTGTTAATGCTCCACCAAGAGTTAAAAGTTTTTCAACATTAACTGTGACTGATAGTACAATACAAAGCTCTTCTGTTTTTTGTAAGGTTAGATTGACAAATGTTTCTGGTGATTTAGCACCATCACCAATTAATTCAAATACTGTAACATGGACAGTATCTAATTCTCAGTGTCTGAGTTGGGATAACTCTGACAGACGTGGAGGTCAAATTTTTGTTACGACACAGGCTGGAATTAAACCTTCAAATGAAGAAACTTGGTATGGTGTATGGGAGTGGGGTACAAATAATGACACTTGTTATATTAATTTTAATATTGAAATTAAAGATATTCATCCAAGAGCTGGTTTTTCGGATCCAAATCTACCATTTGCTGTTGAATTTGAATGCAACATTTCTGCTCCTGGAAAGGGAGATGCATATCGAATCTATAAAGTTGTAGATTGGGGTGGAAGTTCTCCAAATCAAAATGCAGGAGATCGTAAAAATTTAGATTTTAATGATAATAATGTTAATGGTGAAACAAATATTTACTATGGTGATAATAACAGAGTATTATTTAACAGAACTAATACCAGTAAAACTGCATGGGGACCTGATGCTGGAGGAGGTAGATTATATTGGGATCCTTCATGGGGAAAAGCACGAATGTATATTCGAGTAGGAAGAGCATTTAGAAAAAGTGATGGTAATCAAATTAATTGGTTTCCACAAGTGGATACTACAAGAACTGACAATCGATTAGAATATGGTCGTAGGTTTGATCAGTTTGAAGATGTTTATTGATAAATAATAATAACATAACTTAAGGTAGGCGCTCTCCACCTTTTACCAAATGGCTGCAATTAATAAGAATTTTGTAATAAAAAACGGCATAGAAGTTGGTGAAAATTTAATTTATGGTGACAAAACTAATTTAAAAGTTGGTATTGGCACAACTGTACCCAATTATACTTTAGATGTTAGAGGTGGTATTGGTGCTACTTCAATTTCTGTAGGGCAAACAATTACCGCAAACTCCGGTATCTTTACTTCATTTAATGTATCTGGTGTTGGTACAATTGCAAACTTTTCGTCTGGAATTGCAACAGTAACAAAGATTCATGTTGGAATTGCAACTACTTATTCTGAAACTTTAGTTGTAAGTGGTAATGCAAGAGTTACTGGTATTCTGACGATTGGTACTGGATCCATTACTTTAAATGGAAATACTGATATAATTACTGTTGGTACTGGAGCAACTATATTTTCAAGTGGAGATGTAAGACTTGCAGGTATTATCACTGCTTATAAGTTTGTTGGTGATGGATCTGCACTTACAGGAACTATTAGTGGTGTTGGAATACAATCTGGAGGATCAAATGTTTCTTTTGGAATCACCACTTTAAACTTTGCTGGTGGAAGTATACAGTCAGTAACTGGTGATTCCAATTTAGGTATTTCTACAATCACGATTCAAGCAGGAGTTCCAACTCCGGCGGGATCAAATACACAAATTCAATTTAATGATGCTGGAGTTGTTGGTGCTTCTGCAAACTTAACTTTTGATGGATCAAATGTAAGAGTTTCTGGTGCATTAACTGCAACAGCAGTATCTTCAACCTGGTCTCAAGTAGGTCTTGGATTAACCTTTAAGACTGGTATTGCTACTAACTTTACGGTATCTGGTGTTTCATCAGTTGGATCTGGAATTACTTTAACTTCTACTGGTGATATAATATTTGCTGGAATTTTAACTGGTAGAGGTAGTGGATTAATTGGAGTAAGTACTAACTTTATTGCTTCTGTGGGTATCCAATCTGCAGGAACTATAATTGGTGCTGGTATTACTCAATTGAATTTTATTGGTGCTGGTAATACCTTTAGAGTTTCTGGAACCACTGTTGATATTAGTATCTCTGGTGGTGGTGGAGCTGGAGTTTCTACTACTGGTATTTTATCGTGTAGAGGTATTGCAAATTCAGCATTAATTTTTGAAAGTATTACCTTAGGTGATTCTTTTGCTCAAGGTACAAACTATGCTATGATTGGACCAATCACTGTTACTGGTGCTGGCACTACTATAACTGTAGGTGCTGGTGTATCCTACGTCATCATCTAAAAGGAGGAATTATGTCAGTACTTAGAGTTCAACAAATTGCAAATGAGGCAGGCACTGGTGCTGTAGAGTTTACAAAAGGTGCAACATTCCCAACAACTCAAACTTTGGGTGATGAGTTAGTAATAAATACCACTGGTATTGCAACAGTTACGACTTTAGTTACATCTGGTATAAATGTAGTTGGTATTATGACTGGTACTTTTGTTGGAAATGGATTTAATATCACAAGTCCACCAGGAACTGCAATTGGTGTTGTTATTGGTCAACATTTAATCACCTAAGGAATAATCATGCCATCACAAATTAGAGTCGATAGTATTACAGATTTGAATGGAACGGGTGCAATTCAACTCACTTATGGTGCAACACTACCATCAGGATCTAGATTAAATGTCCAAGGTAACGTTAATATTTCTGGAGTATCTACTGTTGGATTGTTGTCAGCAACAAATGCTTCTGTAAGTGGTATTGTAACAGCAACAACTTTTGTTGGTGATGGATCTGGATTGACTGGTGTTCAATCAGTTAGTTCATCAAAATCCATTGCACTTGCAATTATAGGTGGTTAATCATGGCAAGAATTAAGGTTGATTCAATTACCGACAGAAATAACAGTGGACAACCAACACTCACTTATGGTGCAACACTACCATCAGGATCTAGATTAAATGTCCAAGGTAACGTTAATCTCACAGGAATTTCCACTGTTGGATTATTATCAGCAACAAATGCTTCTGTAAGTGGTATTGTAACAGCAACCTCCTTTATTGGTGATGGAAGTCAACTTACTGGTCTTCAATCAGTTAGTTCATCAAAATCCATTGCACTCAAAACAATATTGGATCCTTTACCATTTAGATCATGAATATTAAGACTAATTCTGTTGTAGGTAACGATGGAAACAGTGCAATTCAACTCACTTATGGTGCAACACTACCATCAGGATCTAGATTAAATGTCCAAGGTAACGTTAATATTTCTGGAGTATCTACTGTTGGATTATTATCAGCAACAAATGTTTCTGTAAGTGGTATTGTAACAGCAACCTCCTTTATTGGTGATGGATCTGGACTATCAAATATTACAACAGTTTCTGTTTCCAAATCCATTGCACTCAAATATATTATCTCAGATCCTCCTTTGAGGTCTTAAACCTTATAAATAACTAAACCAAAACTTATCATATTTCAAAAACATGGCAGCTCCAAATATTGTCGGTGTAACTACTATTCTCGGCATTACGACATCATTACAACTGACAACATCACCAGTATCAATTCTTTCAAATGCTGAAAGTAGTGGAAAAGTATTTAAAATCAATACAATTCTTGCTGCAAATGAAACTGCTGCAACAGCATCAGTAACTGTGCGTTATAATGACAATGCTGCAGGTGCTGGCACTACATTCGCACTCGCAAATGGCATTGATATTTCTGCAAAATCATCACTGGTTGTTTTGGATAAAGCATCTTCGATTTATTTGGAAGAAAATAGATCTATCACTGCCTTAAGTGGAACAGCAAGTGCAATCGATCTAATCATTTCATACGAATCAATCTCAGCATAAAAATAGAGGAAAATATTCATGGCAGATTTAAACGCACTTTATTCTTATCAGGGTCAAGAACCAAGACCACTTCCTCATGAAATTTCTTACACTGAAAGTTGGGGAGCAACCAATTTTAGACAGGGTGTAGAAAGTTTTACAGAAGAAGAAATTCAAAGAGCAGGATATACTGGACCTTATACAAGACCAGAATACAATCAAGAGTATCAGAGAAGACATTGGAATTCTGAGACTCTTTCTTATGTGATAGAAGATAAAACAGATGAAGAAATCTGGGAACCGATTCGTAGAGAAAGAAATCGTCTTCTTGCAGAATCTGATTGGACGATGACTGCAGATGCCCCAGAAAATACAAACTTTCATGAATGGGAAATGTATCGTCAGAGATTAAGAGACCTTCCAAGTCTTTATGAAGATCCAAAAGATGTAATGTTTCCAAGAAGTCCAGAAGGTCGTGCTGATGATGACTTTGACCAACCAAGAATTCATGAAGACAGACTTCTTTGGAGAATTCGTGACCTTGAAGGAATTGTAAAAGATCTTCAAAATATGGTAAAAACTTTAAATTATAGAGTTTTTAAACCATTTCCATCATGGAATTGGAATGAAGTGGCAGAAAAATGGGAGGCCCCTATCACACGTCCAGTTGATTATGATGAAGAAAAATACTACTATAGATGGGATGAAGATAATAAAAAATGGGAATTAATTACTAGAGATGAGATAAACTTACCAAAAAATATTTTATCAGGATCTTAATCATGCCCCCATTTCGTCCAACAAATCTAAATAAAAGAGCATATCCTGGAAATGCAAGTGTAATCGGACCTACATGCACAGCAACTGTTGGATTTACTACAACCACTTGTTGCTCTTCAACTAATACTTGTGGTGCTTGTAGTGAACAGAATATTTTGGGATGTAGATGTACTTTTTGTGGCTGCCCCTGTTGCAACGTCTGCTGCAGTTGCCCTTGCACAGTATGTGATCGTACAGTGCCCTCTGGAAGATGGAAAGCAAGTGAGCAATACGAAGCAAAAACCAGAGATGCCTGGGGTGATGATACTTGTACCGCTGGTAATCCTACCTGCTTATGTTGCACCAATGTTGGGCTTGCCTGTACTGGAGCATCAGTTAATGACTGCAAAGGTTTCTTCATCTGTTGTGGACCTTCAACCGCTAAATGGTTTATTGCGCCTTCCTGCACAGAAACTTGCCGGGGTTGGTATGGCCGTCCTGCTGCATTAACTCTCACTGAAACTTGTATGGGTTGCTGTGGGTGGTTTATTTCTAATTGCGCTGAGTCATCAAATCCAGGATTTTCTTGTAGATCTTATTGGGATTCCTATCAAACTGCTGCGTCATATTGGACGGCCACGGCATCGTCGAGTTTTGGACCAATATTTGGAATTTGTATGACTGATGGTTCTTTTGACTGTATCGGCCGCTACGGTGGTGATTGTCGTTGGATACGGCATTTGAGATGTCTACCTTAATTTCACGTCTTTAAAAAATACTAAAAATTTTTGACCAAGTTTACATGATGATGTAAATATGTTATTATATAAATTCCACTCGGTAAAATTATGAATTTAATGCCTATTTATTCTGTTCCTCTCTGGCAAAGTGAATATCCAGAGTTTGATTTGCAAAAAGAATTTTTAATATACGTCATACAAAGGTATAAAGAAAATACCCCATCTATCCAAAAATCAAATAATTTTGGATATCACTCTGAAGAAACAGTTCATAATATAGAAGAACTTCGTCCTTTATTTGAATATATTTGTCATATATCTTCAAATGCAGTTTTAGATCTTGATTTTGTTGATTGTGATATTGCAATTACTTCCGCATGGTTAAATATCAATGATAGTCGTCAATGCATGAATGGTGAACATATACACAGTGATGTATTATCTGGTGTCTTTTATCTAAAAGCACCAGAAGGCAGTGGAAAATTAGTCTTGAAAAATCCTGGAATTAATCGAATGTGGAATGGTTGTAATCTAACAACACAAAAGAATCAATTCACAGGAGAAAGTATTTGTATTGAACCAGTAGAAGGTAGTATTATTCTCTTTCCTTCTTATCTTCCACATTCTGTAGATACCAATAATCATGATGATGAAAGGATTTCAATATCATTTAATATTATTGCACTTCCTAAAGGTAGTATTGAATATCCAACACAAACTGAAGAATGAATGCAAAAATCATTAAAAATTTTGTAAATGAAGAAGAAATTAAAGAATTAAACTTTTGGACTTTGAATAACTATAAGTCAGAATTTTTTACTGATGCTAATATGGGAGTTCCTTCTACGAGATTAACTACAAGATATGCTGAAGAAAATACTAATTTTACTTATCCAAAAGTTGCTTATAATATTAAAAATAAAATAATTAAATGTTTAAATATTGACAATAAATATCTATCTCCTCCTATAGGGAAAGACTCTATTATAAATGGAATTGGATTTGATGGTGGAGATATCTTTGAGCACATTGATCCAATTTGGTTTCCAAATACTTATACAATACATTGCAATTTAATATCTCAAAAATCACTAAAAGGTGGAGTTACCATCATCGATAATAAGAAATATGATATAAATGAGGGCGATCTTTTGATCTATAATGTTTCTCATTTAAAACACAAAGTTACCTTAATTGAAGGAAAAAAACAAAGAATTTTATGGGTTTTTGGATTTTCTGTAAATTTTGATACTTTAATAAAAATTTTTAATAATAGTAAAAATACCTTTAATTATTCATAATATGAAATCCTACTACTTCATCTCTGGCCTTCCAAGGTCTGGTTCTACATTACTTTCTGGTATTCTCAAACAGAATCCAGACTTCTATGCTGATATTGCATCACCAGTACAAGGACTTACAGGAAACTCTATTGATGTGATTACATGTGGTGAAAATAACCTTAATATCACAGAAGACCAAAGAAAAAATCTAATGTATGGAGTTTTTGATGGGTATTATAAGCACATAGAAAAACCAGTCATCTTTGATAGTTGTCGTGGATGGACGAGTAAAACACCATTTCTCAAGGCACTCTTTCCATATACAAAAATATTATGCCCTGTAAGAGACATAGTTTCTATTCTTAACTCATTTGAGTTAAGAATATCTAAAAATCCATTTCATATTCCAACTCTTACACCACACAAAGATAATGTATTTGCTCGTTGTGATGGTATGATGGATAAAAATGGTGGTATTGTTGCAGGACCTTGGATATCACTTCAGGAAGGTTATGCAATTAACCCAGAAATGATTATGTTGATTGATTATGAAAACTTATGCAAAACTCCAGAGAAGACAATGAGAGAAGTATATGAGTTTCTGGAGAGACCTTATTATTCTCACGATTTTGAAAATGTAGAATACTCTAATGAAAACTTTGATAAGTCTTGTAACCTTAAAGACCTTCATACAGTCAAGAGAAAAGTAGAATATAATCCTCCAAGATGTATTCTTCCTCCAGAAATTGTCACCAAATATACAGAGATGAATATGGAGTTTTGGAAATCGGGATATGAACCAGATCCAGATATTATTGAAAAGTTAGACAAAAAATTTATTGAGTATAAGTAATATGAAAATTATCAACATTGACGGTGGAATCGGTAGAGTCATTACTGTACTTCCAGCACTTCTCAAATATCATCAAAATCATCTCAACGAAGAGTGGTATGTCTCAATTATGGGATGGGATTATATTCCTTTAGGCATTCCAGAACTTCAAGAAAGGTCATTTAATCCAGATACAAAAGGTGTCTGGGAAAATATATTTCTCAAGGCAGATGAAATAGTCTCACCAGAGCCTTATCGTCTTCCAAATTTCTATAAAGGTAAAATATCACTTGCAGAAGCATTTGATGAAATTATTAATGAAACTGAAGAGCACGATGACTTAAACTATGAAACTTTAAATCTTTCTCATTCAGAGATTCGTAAAGGTCAAGAAACCATCTATAGAGCATACGAGGCACAGAAGAAAGAAAAAACAATAGTTATCAACCCTTATGGATCTACTGCACAAATCTGTCCTCTGGGAGTCTATGACGACTCTTTAAGGTCATTACCAGAGAGTATGTTTATTCAACTTTGTAAGTTACTTGCAGAGGATTATAACGTCATCTACATGGGATATTCACATCTTCTTTCTGAAGATAATAAGTTTGTCTATGTGCCTCAACCAGACCTTCATATAAGAGAATGGATGGGAGTGATTTCTCAAGTTGATTACTTAGTTGGTTGTGATACTGTAGGACAACACATTGCAAGAGCAACAGGAGTCAAAGGATGTGTAATTATGGGTGGAACTGACCCAGTGAATATGTCATATCCAGATCACTTTCAAATTATTCAAAGAAAGCAACCAGTTTACTCACCAATGAGAATCTCTGGATTTCAATCCAATCTTGCGGAAAGATTAAACAAAGAATGTATTGAGTATACTGATGATGAGATTTTGAATGCTTATGAGAAAATCAAATGGAATTTACAAACTGATAGTGTATTAGATTATTTGGAAAAGGTAAAAAACATTAATTTATAATGAGTATTTTAAAAAAATATAAAAAAATTTTACACATAAAGATTCCAAAAAATGGGACACATTCAATTAATAAAGTTATAAGAGACAAAGATAATTGGTGTAGAAATTATTTCTTTGGACATGACCCATTATATGTTCTTGAAAAAAATAATTGTATAGATGAAGATGTTTTTGTATTCTGTGTTTCTAGAAACCCTTTCACAAGATTTTATAGTCAATATCACCAATTAATAAGAACTCAACCAAATTACAACAAAAAAAGTATTTTTGATTTTGTTAATGATATAAAAAATAAAAAATTACACTCAATTTTTACTGCTGCTCAGGTTGAATGGATAAGTAACGAACAAAAAAATATTTTACCATTAAAATGGAACTTTGAAAATGATGAAAAATTTATTTATTTACCTCATAAAAATTTACCAAAAAATATTAATTCAATTAAAAAAATAAGTAAAATTTATAAAATTGAAAATATTGAAGAATTTGAAATTGATTTTAACATAAAATTAAATTATAATAATTATTCCAAATATTCATTAAAACAATATAAAAATTCATTTAATCAAGAAATTATAAATTTTGTTTTGGATCATTATAGTAAAGATTTTCTTACATTTAATTATAAAGAGGATTTTGATGAGAGTGTTCGTCAATTGAATATAATGAGAAAAAATTTATTTTTTTATAATTAAAATGAAAATATTATCAATACCAACATTAGCACACGATGCATCTATCTGCATTTTAGAGAATGGTATTATCACCTACTATAAAATGGAAGAAAGATATTCTAGAGTAAAACACGACTTAAGTTTTGATTGTATTCTGGAAATTTTAAGTCAAGAAAATGATAAGCACTTTGATAAGATTATTATTTCATCACATTTTTTGGATGATTATACTTATTCCATAGAAAAAATAAAGAACAAAATTAAAAACCTTTCTTATGATGAACTCATTATTGATAGTGAAAGACATCATTTATATCATGCATACTGTGGATTTTATAACTCTGGATTTGAGAATGCAATATGTTTCTCTGTAGATGCATCTGGTGCGATTTTAAGTAATGGTGAGATAGAGATTGAGACTGTTTATCAGTTAAGTAATAACTCAAAAGAAACTCAACTTTATCAAAGAACTCGTGAATTTGATACAATAAATCATAGCAACTTTGATGAATATTATGCGCAAATAGAGTGGAATAAATTAAGTGTTGGTGAGAAGTTTTGTAAGTATTCGCAAAAAATAGGTTACAATCCAATAGATGGTGCAGGAAAGGTAATGGGTCTTGCACAATACAATAACCATAAAGAAAAACTACAGTATCCTTATAACACTCAAGAATGGAAAGAAAGAGTGGATGATGCATATGATTTACAACAAGAAACTCAAAATCACGTTATAAATCTTATCAAAAAGTACACAGAAGAAACTGGTATTCACAATGTGGTGATTTCTGGTGGTTATGGATTAAACTGTGTTGCAAACTATTATTATCTTAAAAACCTTAATAACATTAACCTTTACATAGACCCTGTTTGTTTTGATGCAGGTATTAGTATTGGTGCTGCATACTATCATTCTTTAGAATCAATCCAACCACTCCAAAATGTTTATATTGGACATCAAGAAACTTCTTATGACTTAAAAAATCTACAAACACAAAAAGTATCTTATGAAGACATCGTAAATTTAATATTACAAAAAAATATTGTTGCATTATTCCAAGGTAAAAGTGAGGCAGGACAGAGAGCCCTTGGTAATCGTTCTTTACTTTTTGACCCAAGAGTTATGAATGGTAAAGATATTGTGAATCAAATCAAAAAAAGAGAAAACTTTCGTCCATTTGCAGGAAGCATTCTACAAGAAGAAGCATCAAAATGGTTTGATATGCTTTCACTCAAAGAAAGTCCTTATATGCAATATGCAGTGAATGCTTATGAGAATGCAATAGAACAAGTACCAGCAATCATTCACGCAGATAATACTTGTAGAATACAAACAGTGACTCAAGAACAAAATCATCATTTCTATAGTTTGATTTCTTGTTTCTTTGAGAAGACTGGTGTTCCAATGTTATTAAATACAAGTTTTAATCTTGGTGGAGAATCATTAGTAGAAACATTTAATCACGCAGTTTACACTCTTAAGAATAGTATGATAGAATACTTATACTTACCAGAAATAGAAAAATTAGTCACAATCAAAAATGAGAACCTGATCTATCAATGACCAAACAAATTCAAGTCTTCTTAAGACATTGTTACTACTCAAAACTCCAAGAACTTCCAGATCGCACAAGACCTTCTTGGTTTAATAAGTATAAAGTATTTCAAAACTTTAAGAATACCATAAATTCTAAACTTGCAGATTATCATATTGTTTATGATGAGCACTATGGTAAAATTGACAATACAGTCCTCAAAGAAGAAAAGAATGTAAAAATCATCAATTGTGGAAGTGAGTGTGAAAGTTTTATTGCAACAATGGATTATGCAGTTTCTCAAAACTATCCACCAGATACAATCATTTACTTTTTAGAAGATGACTATGTTCATCGTCCAGAATGGTGTAAAATATTACTGGAGGGATTCACTTTAAATTCTTCATATGTAACCCTTTATGACTTTGATTTCTTTTTAAATGATAGTAGTTTTTATAAACTTTTTACAACACAAAGCACTCATTGGAGAGCAGTACCTGCAACTACTAATACCTTTGCATGTAAGTATTCAACAATCTTAGAAGATTATGAAATTCATAAAGAATATTCGGTTAATGGTATCAAAGAAGTAGATGGATATCATTTTTCAAAAGATTATGATAAGTTTTGGAAGTTAAGTCAGGAGCAAGATAAATATGTGATATCTTGTTTACCTGGATATTCAACTCATTGTGATGCAAATCATACTTCACCTTTTGTAAATTGGAAAGAAGTTATTGATGTAAACTATGAGAGATTCGTAAAGATTTTAAATTAAATTATGACTTATGAAATCATAGATGATTTCTTATCTGAAGAAGATTTTGATAAAATTAAAACTACATTTTTTCCAGAAAATGAAAGCTCCAAAAAACTTCCTTGGAATTATAATAAAGGTATTGTAAGAGACCCTGATTTATCGCCAACAGGATATGAAGAGCACGATTGGATGTATTCTCACTCTTTTATATCATCAGAAAGAAAAAAAAGTGAGTTTCTTTATTTAATTTCACCAATTTTTGATAAATTAAATGCAAGTGAAATTATTGATGCAAGAGCAAATCTATTAATTCCAACAGAGTCTCATATACATCATGAAGACCATATAGATAGAAAAATACCACATCAAGTTGCATTATTTTATGTAACAACAAATAATGGATTTACAATATTAAAAGACACTGCAAAAGTAGAATGTGTAAAAAACAGAATGTTAATCTTTGATGGTTTAATTTACCATCATTCAGTAACTTCCAATGATGAAGTTAGATGTGTAATTAACATTAATTTTATACCTTATCTCAAACTTGGAAATCTTAACTTTAATTATCAATAAATTATTAAATTATGAAAACAACAGCATTTTCAATTTCAATTTATAAGTATAAAGTTGAAAATTGGAATATCAAAAAAGAAAAATTATTGGATTTATTTAATAATTTCCAACATAAAACAGTTGCTAATGTGATTACTAGTCCTATAGATATTAGGACAAATATACTTTTGGAAGAAATTAAAAAGTTTGAACAAGAAATTAAAATAAATTTTAATTTATTAAATTTTTGGTTTCAAAAATATGAAAATGGTATGGATCATGCTCCTCATAATCACGGACAAATTGGATTTTCTTCCGTTTGTTTTGTAGAATACAATAAAAATTTTCACAAACCAACCACATTTATTTTTCCTTTTATAAGTTGTTTTAATGGTGATGTTGAAAGATATGAACCTGATGTAAATGAAGGTGATATAATATTTTTTCCTTCAAACCTTCTGCATTATGCACCAATAAATACATCGGATAAAGAAAGAATCATATCATCATTTAATTTAAAACCAAATTTAAATGATAAAATTCAATTAACTTATAAGTAATCAAAATATTTTCCACAATGAATTTATTAAACGATTTATATCACAATTCTTGTAAACCCAAATATAATGACTATAAAAAATTATCAGACAATATTTTATTGATTGATAATTTTTTTGAAAATTTTGAGGAGGCAAGAAATTTTTTTATAAACAGAGATACCTATAAGTGTAATTCTTATCAAAGTAACGTTAAACCAGGATATGAAAGTTTATTTCCTTCTTGGATTGGAAAATCATTATTAGAAAAGTTTGTTTATGACAACAAGATCTGTATTGATTATTTTTCGCAGGATTTATATGATACCAAATGTAATTTTCTTTTTAGAGATAATGCATCAGCAATCTGGTCAGCAGCACACTCTTATACAATACCCCATGTAGATGGGATTAAACCTGAAAGTAAAATTTGCTTGATTAATTTGAATAAAATTTCAATATTTACAGATTTCTATTCATTTGAGGACAATTCTTCTTGTGATTATAAATCATATGAAAAGTGGAATAATTATATGATTTCAGTAAATAAAAAATTATTAAAAAATAATACACACATAACCTTTAAAGATTTAGAAGAATTTTTGGATAATTCTATAGATACTTCTAAAATAAAATTAACTCATACAATTGAATATTCACCAAATCAAGCTATTATATATCCAGCAAATTTATTTCATTGCTCTAATATGTCAATAAATTTTACATCGGAATTTCCGAGAATATCTTTAAGAATATCATTTAATGAACAAACAAATAAAAATGAGGAGGAAAAAAAATGGAAATATGTATAATTGGATCGGGAGTAAGTGGATTAATGGTAGCTACCGAAGTTGCAAATTTGGATTTTGTTAAAAAAATAACCATAATTGAATCAAAAAAATATCCGCCAATTAAAGTCGGAGAAAGTACAACATTTCCTTTTCATGAATTTATAAAAAAAAATTTTGATATTGGAGAATTTGTAAGAGAATCTGATGCCTCAGTTAAGTATGGTGTGTATTATGAAAATTGGAGTAAAAAAAATTTTATACATACTTTCAATTCACCGGAAACATTTATTAGAAATAATATAACTGAAAAAAATTATTGCAAACTACTGTCAAATAAAGATGGAGAAATTCATTTACATGATTTATTATCAAATAAATTGTGGAATTTTTCTCAAAAAAATGAAGTATCATTAGATAATAAAGAATATCCACATTCATGGCACTTTGATGCCATGAAACTAAAAATGTTTATTGTGAAAAAATTAAAAAATAATGAAAAAATACAATTTATTCAAGATACAATACTTGACATTAAATTTCGTTTTGAAGATGAAATAGAATTTGTTGTTGGAGAAAATGGTAAAAAATATTTTTCTGATTATTTTGTAAACTGCTGCGGAAATAATTTTGTAAATGAAAATGTATTTAAAGAAAAATACGAATCTTTTTCCAAATACTTATTAACAAATAAAGCTTGGGTCTATCCACTACATTTTACTGATAAGAAAAAACAATTTTACCCCTATACAGTATCAAAAGCAATGAAAAATGGATGGAGATGGATCACTCCAACTCAATCAAGAATTGGGACAGGATATGTTTTTAGTGACTCTCATGTTAGTGTAGATGAAGCAAGAAATGAATTCATAACAGACATTGGTAATAAAGATATTAATCCTTTTTTGGTTAATTTTGATCCAAGAATAAATATAAAACCATACAAAATCAATAATTCCTGTATTGGATTGTCTGCTGGATTTTTGGAACCATTAGATGCACCTGGTTTAGCATTTACTCATATGGGAATTGATTTCTTAATTATAATTTTGA
>SXGQ01398467.1_pt1 | contig 41896 bp, 72 predicted proteins | sample 3178371 | NCBI WGS metagenome assembly SXGQ01 (sample SAMN11356859, study PRJNA531348) | freshwater metagenome | isolation source: freshwater sample F1-20 | place: China: Fuxian Lake, Yuxi | collected 2017-12-25
CGTTTCGCCGTCCTTTGTCGAAATGAAGGACGCGCTTGGCCTCGCCAGCAAGAGCGGCGTGCATCGGCTGATGACCGCGCTGGCAGAGCGCAAGTTTATCGCGAAGATCGACAACCGCGCCCGCGCCATCGAGATCGTCAAGCTGCCCAAGCCGCTGACGACCCGCAACGCCTACACCTCGATGGGCAAGCAGGTGCTGCGTCACGACCAGCACTTCGCGGACGCCGCATCGCCCATGGCTGCGCTGGCAATCGCCGCCGCCATGAACACCCGCACCCCAACCGAAACCGTAGAAGGGGAGAGGGCATGAGCTGGCAGCCGGGCGAAACCGCGCCAACGAACGGCGATACCGTACTCGGCGCTTTCTGGTTCGCGCGCACGTGGGTCTATGGCCTTTGCCATTACTCGCACCGCCGCAGCTCTTGGATGGATCGCGGCGAAACCTGCGACGCGCCCAAGTTCTGGATGCTGCTCCCCGCCGCGCCTGAGAGCGCCGCATGATTCCCCAGCCCGTCCACACTCCCACGGGCCTCCTTCCGGGTGGTGTTCATACCGAGCGTCACCCGGCTCCTTTGTGCTCCGTCTGCAACCATTGGCCCGCTGGTGACGCCTGCGCGCACCACGCCTGCCCCGGTCGAAAGGTCCGCTGAACCATGATCTTCGTTCAGATTGCATTTCTCTGGCTGGGCCTCGGCATCGTCGTCGGCCTCATCATTGGCCGCATGATCGCCAACGCGAACCGCGATGCACGCCAGCAGGAGCCCGAGCGCTTCAGCGAGTGTGACGGTGCGGTTCCTTCTTTCCATGAGGTCATTTGACATGACGCAGCGCAACATGTCCGTCCGAAACGGCGGCGTCCGCAAGTCGGATGTGTCCGACGCACTGGTCCCCGGCATCACGCGCACGATCCGCACCGCGGGTGGCAAGGGATCGCTGTCGGACGCGATCGACGCCAGCACCAAGACGATCGACCGGGCTTTGACCGGAGAGTCGATGCCGGAGTTTCACACGCTGCTGAACATGGCGGCGGTGGACCAGACGGCGCTTAATGAGGCGCTGGCGCTGGTTGGCCTGACCGCTACGCCGCTTCGTGCGCAGCCCGCCAATGACATGTCGCTGCTGTCCGCGCTGACGGGGGCAGGGGCCGAACTGGCGAAGCGGCTGCTCGACGGCTTCCTCTGCCACCGTGACAAGGGCGAGCTGGCGGAAATCTTCCGCGCGCTGATCCCCGGTATGCAGTCGATCGTCGATGAGAACGACCGCCTCAAGTCGGGGCGGGCGGCATGATCCCGATCGATCCCGCAAAGCGCGACGCCGCTATCGCGCTGATCCGCAGCACCACCATGCCTTCGCGCGCTATCGCCGAGCATGTTGGCCTGGCCCCCCCAACCGTTCTGAAGATCATCAACGAAATTGGCGCGAAGGGCCGCAAGGTCGATTGGGGTTGCGCTCCGAACCGCGCGATGCCCGCGGACTTTCCGGAGCGGGCCAAGACCTCGACCAATAAAGCCCTGATCGCCCACTACAAGTCGTCAGCCGGTACGATCAAGCGTTGGCGCGAAGAGTGCGGCGTAGCACTTGACGCCGAGGTCGTGAACGCCCGGCGCGCTCAGGGCGGCATGAGCGGCAACGCCTCGCCTGTCCGCAAGCGGTTCATCACCGGCCTGGTCCCGCAGGCCGTGGCCGAGATCAAGCGCGATATGAGCCGCGCCGGCCTCGCTGCCAGCTTCATGCAGCGCGACGGGTGGGTCTGCCACCGCTGCACCGCCGATGGTCGCGCAATGCCCGGCACTGGTTCGCACTGGCGGCTCGGTCGCCTTGTCGTGACCGACGCCGAGCTGATCGAGCGGGCAGAGCGCAAGGGCTTTGGTGCCGAGCGGAGGGCAGCATGATGGTGCAGCTTCCTTGGCCCCCGTCAGCGCTGCGCCACAACGCGCACCAGCACTGGCGCAAGCGTCACACGGCTGCAGCCGCGTACAAGGCTGACTGCGCCATCGCATTGCGCGAGCAGGGCCTGAGCAAGGTCGAAGCGGAAGCGCTGCACCTGACGATGACGTTCTGCCCGCCTGATCGGCGGCGGCACGACATGGACGGGATGCTTTCTCGCGCCAAGTGGGGCGTGGATTGCATCGCGGACGCCACCGGTATCGACGACTATCACTTCGGTTTCACCCTTCGCCGCGGTCAGCCGGTCAAGGGTGGTGCCGTCATCGTGGAAGTGACGGAAGCATGAGCCGCGATAAGCCAAGCCATATCCCGGTGTTCGTGGACAGCTACCTTGCCGACACGACGCATCTGACGACCGAGCAGCACGGCGCTTACCTGCTGTTGCTGATGGCAGCTTGGCGCACGTCGGATTGCACCTTGCCGCATGACGAAAACCGTCTGGCGAGTATTGCCGGGGTCAGCGTCGCCCGTTGGCGCAAGATCAGCCCAGCTATTCTCGAGATGTGGACGTGCGAGCGAGGGCGTTGCAGCCAAAAGCGTCTGATGCACGAATGGCGCTACGTGCGGTCGAAGAGCGAAAAGCGAAAGGCTGCTGCCGATGCTCGCTGGTCGTCCAAAAGCGATGCAAATGCATTGCAAGTGGAATGCACCAAAGGTGGAGGTGGAGGTGGTGGTGTAATACCTAGCCAAGAGGATAACTTTGGTAGGGTAGATACACGCGAGGGCTTCCGCGTGATCGGGGGTGGCAAGTGAGCGCCGCCCTTGCACGCCAACCCGCTGGCTGGGGATTGTTTGCCCCTGCGCCTCAGCCGAAGCAGCTGTTCGAGCACCAGAGCCGAGCGCTCGACCTACTGCGGCGGGCGATGATGGGCGGGATTTCCCGCGTCGTGCTGCAGCTACCCACAGGGGCGGGCAAAACTGTCACGGCTTCGGCTGTGATCGCCGGGGCACTGGCGAAGGGCAAGCGGGTAGCGTTCACCGTGCCGGCGATTTCGCTGATCGACCAGACCGTTGCCGCGTTCGAGGGGCAGGGAATCGACGCGATCGGCGTGATCCAGGCGAACCACGTTCGGACGAATTGGGCGCAGCCGGTGCAGGTCGTGTCCGTTCAAACGCTGGCTCGGCGCCAACGCCCCCATGTCGATTTGGTGATCGTGGACGAGTGCCACATCCAGCATCAGGCGATCATCGACTGGATGACGGACTGCCCTGATGTGAAATTCATCGGGCTTTCGGCAACGCCGTGGGCGAAGGGTATGGGCGATGCGTGGCAAGACCTGATCGCGCCCGTTTCGATGCAGGATCTGATCGACGGGGGGTTCCTGTCACCGTTCCGGGTTTACGCCCCCAGCTCGCCTGATCTGAGCCGCGTTCGCGTGTCGAAGGGCGATTACGAAACCGGCCAGCTTTCCGAAGTCATGAGCGGCACGGCGCTGATTGCCGACGTGGTGCAGACGTGGAAGCAGCGAGCGCGCGGGCTGCCGACGCTGGTGTTCGCGGTGGACCGGGCGCACGCGCAAAAGCTGCAGCGCGAGTTTGCCGATGCTGGCGTGCAGATGGGATACTGCGACGCGAACACGGACCTGATCGAGCGTCAGTTCCTGTTCGGCGAAATGGCCCGCGGGCGGCTTGAGGGCATCGTGAACATCGGCACGCTGACGACCGGCGTGGATGCGGATGTGCGCTGCGTCGTGCTGGCCCGGCCTACGAAATCCGAAATGCTGTTCGTGCAGATGATCGGTCGCGCGCTACGGACGGCGCCGGGCAAGGATTTCGCGCTGATCCTCGACCATGCCGACAACCACGAACGCATGGGCTTCGTCACCGACATTGCGCACGCCTCGCTGCTGACGGGCAAAGACAAGACCGCGCTGTCGAAGAAGGAAAAGGGGGAGGCGACGCCTAAGGCCTGCGGTTCGTGCGGCGCGCTGAAAAAGACCCGCATCTGCCCGTCGTGCGGGTTCGAGCCTGAGCGCAAGAGCGAGGTCGAAACCGAAGCCGGCGAGTTGGTCGAGTTCAAACCCAAGCCGCCCAAGTACGACCGCGAGGCCAAGCAGAAGTTCTGGTCTATGGCCTGTCACGTCGATCGCGAGAAGGGCAAGGGCGGCAAGCTCGCCAAGGCGCTCTACCGCGCGAAGTTCGGGGTCTGGCCGCAGGGTCTGATGACGATCCCGGTCAAGCCCGATGGCGAGTTCCTGTCCTACCAGCGCTCGCGCCAGATCGCTTACGCCAAATCCAAGCACCGGAGGCACGCATGAGCCGCACCGTGGAAGCCGCGCGCAGCAAGTGGAAGGGTATTTTCCTGCAGCTCGGCATCGATCGCGATCACCTCACCGGCAAGCACACGTCCTGCCCGATTTGCGGCGGCACGGATCGCTTCCGTTTCGACGACAAGGAAGGGCGGGGCACGTGGATTTGCTCGGTCTGCGGGGCGGGTTCGGGCATGGACCTGCTGACGAAGGCGCTCGGCATGAGCTTTCGCGAAGCCGCTGACCGTGTGGACGAGATCGTGGGCAACGTCCGTCCTGAGCCGGTCAAGCAGGGGATCACTGAGGATCGCAGCCGCCAGTTGCTTCGCGACCTCTGGCTGGCAAGCCGTGACGTTACGGACGGCGACCCTGTGACGCGGTATCTCGCTGGTCGCGGCGTGCCGATGCCCCAGAACCGCAAGAGCCTTCGCTACGCCGATCGCACGCGCGCCCCTGACGGTTCGATGCACCCGGCCATGCTCGCGATCGTCAGCGACGTGACGGGAAAGCCTGTGACGATGCACCGCACGTTTTTGGGGCCCAACGGCAAGGCGGACATGGCCGATGCTCGGGCAACGATGCCGGGTGCCATTCCTGACGGCTGCGCGATCCGCCTGTCGATGCACGGGGAGCGGCTTGGAATTGCCGAGGGGATCGAGACGGCGCTGGCAGCTAGCGCCCGCTTCGGTCTGCCTGTGTGGGCAGCGATCAACGCCACGATGATGACGAAGTGGGAGCCGCCGGCCGGCGTCCGCGAGGTCGTGGTGTTCGGAGATAACGACGCGACCTTCACCGGGCACGCTGCAGCTTACGCGCTCGCCCGCCGCCTTGTCATGCGCAACCACGTGGCTGTGCGCGTCGAGATCCCCGCTCAACCCGGCACGGATTGGGCTGACGCCCATGCCGCGTAACCATGGAGTGCCGCCAGTTGATGAGCGTGTGGACCTCAAGTTCGCCAATGGCTGGATCGCCCGCAACCGCGACCCATCCAAGTACGACTGGCGACTGGCAGGGAAATGCGCGGGGATGCCGATCGCAAGCTGGCAGCCAAGCAACGGATAGCAGGAGGGGCTAAGCACATGGGTACACGTCAGCTACCACTGTTGACGGACCTGCCGAAGCAGTGCGCGCCGACGTGGCAACCGCCAGCCATCGTCGCTGTCACGGTAGATGACGTGATTGCCATTATCAGCCGCGTCCCTCCACTCACTCGAGAGCAGGCGCGCAAGATCGAGCGTGCCACCCGCTACCGCCAGCGATCCACCCCAGGCGTTCAGGCGGTATGGACCAAGGCCGAAGAGGTCGAGCTGATCCGCCTCGTCCTATCCGGCATGACTGACACACGCATCGCCGACGCGCTCGACCGCAGCGCATGGTCGGTACGCTCGAGGGTGCGGCTGCTGCGCAAGCAAGGTCGCCTAATCGATGATCGACGCAAGAGAAGGTAGGGCAGGGTATGGCTAGTATCTATGGCCTTTACGATACCCGCGGGAGGCTCCGCTATATCGGCAAGGCAGAAAATCCAGAGCGTCGGCTATCTGGTCACATGCGCGAGACGCGCCGCCGGCATAGTCCGCTGTATAGCTGGCTGAGGAAGCACGGTAAGCCGGAAATGCGTATCCTCGAGGCAGGATGCTGTGACTGGCGCGAGGCGGAACGACGGCACATTGCCACAGCTCGCGCTAACGGCGAGGATCTATTGAATCTCGCGGAGGGGGGCGATCAGCCTTTTTGCCCACCAGAAATCCGCAGCGCGAATGGCAAAGCCCTGACTGCGCGGCTTAAAGCCGACCCCGCCCTGCTGCAGCTTAGGGACGCGAAGCGGCAGTTGGCATATGCGCTGAAGGCAGGCATGGTGCGAAACGAAACCAGAGCCAAGATGCGCGAGCTAGCATTGCTTAAGCCATCTCTATTTGGTGAATGGCGCAACCTGCCGGATCGACTGGAAGACGCCGACGGAATGGCGGTGGCGCATGGGTAGGCCAGCAAACGCCGATCTGAATGATCCCGCAGTTGTCGAAGCCATCTGTGATCGCTTGATCGCCGGGAAGAGCATGGCGGATATCTGCAAGGATGCGGATATGCCGGCGGAGAGCACCGTGTATCTCAAGATGGCGAAGGACGAAGCGTTTCGGAGCGCAATCGCGCGCGCGAGAGAACTTCAGCAAGATGCCGAGATCGACCGCACCATTGATATGGCGGATGCGGCGACTGGCGACGACTGGCAGGTGGTTAAGCTGCGCATCTGGGCTCGCCAGTGGCGTGCCATGAAGCTGTCGCCCAAGCGATACGGCGAGCTCATCAAGCACGCTGGGGCCGACGGCGAAGGCCCGGTGCAGGCCGCGCTATCGGTGACGTTCCGCAAAGCCGAATGACGAGCGTCGAGCTTCCTGACTGGGCGGAAGTCCTATGGGACGAGACAGCCCGCCATATCGCGCTGTGGGGCGGACGAGGCGGGGCCAAGTCCCGGTCGATCGCGTCGGCGTTGGTGATCCAGGCAGCACAGGGGCATCAACGCATCCTGTGCGGGCGCGAGGTTCAGAAATCGATCAAGGACTCGGTCAAGCGCCTGATCGAGGACGAGATTGATCGCTGCGGGCTGTCGCACCTGTTCGTCGTTACCGACAACGAGATCAGGGGGCCGCATGAGAGCCTGTTCCTGTTCGCCGGCATCCGCGGCAACGCGACGGGCATCAAGTCGATTGAGGGCATCACCCGGTTTTGGGGGGAGGAAGCGGCGACGTTCAGCGCCGCGTCGATCGACACCGTCGTGCCCACAATCCGCGCGCCCGGTTCGCAGCTATGGTGGAGCTGGAACCCGGATCAGCCGACTGACCCGATTGACCAGATGTTTCGAGGGCTAGCACCGAACCCGGATCGGCCATGGCCCGGTCCGCCTCCTCGATCCGTCATCCGCAACGTGAATTGGGATGCGAACCCGTGGTTCCCGCCGGACCTTCGGGAGCAGATGGAGTTCGACCGGGCGCGCGATCCCGACAAGTACCATCACGTCTGGCAGGGCGGCTATCGCGCCAACAGCGAAGCCCGCGTATTCCGCAACTGGTCGATTGATGCCGTGCTCGAGCCGCCTGTGGGTGTGGAGTTTCGGCTTGGTGCCGATTTCGGGTTCAGCATCGACCCGTCGTGCGCGTTGCGGTGCTGGATCGATGGCAACCGCATCTGTGTGGACCATGAGGCGTGGGGGCTGGGCGTCGAGATCGTAAACCTGCCGAACCTGTTCATGAGCATCCCGGATGCCGAGAAGTGGTGGATGACGGCGGACAGCAGTCGGCCGGAGACGATCAGCCATCTGCGCAACAACGGCTTCCCTCGCATCCGCCCGGCCACCAAGGGCGCGCGATCGGTGGAGGAGGGCGTGGAGTGGCTGAAAAGCTACGATATCGTCGTGCATCCGCGGTGCGTGCATCTGATCGAGGAACTGACCCTCTACAGCTACAAGACCGACAAGCTGACAGGCGACGTGCTGCCGGTCCTCGAGGACAAGGACAATCACATGATTGACGCGCTGCGCTACGCCTGTGAAGGCGCGCGGCGAGCGTTGACGGCAAAGCCCAAGGTCAGGACCGTTCACATTCCGCCTACCCGCACAGCGTGGTCGAGATAGCGCCTAATATCGCCAGCAAGGCCCGCGCGGCATCGCTGCGGCATGGAAAGCCACGACAGCGCGCTCGAGGAAAAGCCCAGCGATAGCGATAAGCTGCGCGAGGTGTTCGACCGCGCCATTCGCCGGTTCAACGATACGGTCGAGCCGCAGCTACCGATGCGAGAACTGGCGCTGGCTGCCCGACGCTTCGTGTCGATCCCCGGCGCGATGTGGGAAGGCCCGTGGGGCGAGCAATTCAGCCGCTCGATCCGGGTCGAGATCCCGAAGATCAAGCGCGCCCTGCGCAAGATCAAGACGGACTATCGTGAGAACCGGATCGTTCCCGACTTTCGACCGTCAGGTGGCGAGAGCGATCAGGACACGGCCAACACGCTCGACGGGCTGCACCGGGCCGACAGCGCGTATTTCTCGAGCCAAGAAGCGCGAGACAATGCGTTCAACGAAGCGGTCGATGGCGGGTTCGGTGCGTATCGCCTGACCAATGAATACGACGATCCGTACAATCGCGACAACGATGCGCAGCGGGTCAACCCCGGCATGGTCATCGTGGACGCCGATCAGCGGGTGTTCTTCGACCTCAACAGCAAGCGGTACGACAAACGAGACGCGCGGTTCGCGTTCGTGCTGACGTTCATGACGCGGGATGCGTTCGAGGAAGAGTACGAGGACGCGTGCTATCACGACTTCGACGATGGCATTTCGGATCGGCGCTGGTTCGACTGGTTTCGCCCTGACGGCATCCGTATCGCCGAGTATTACGTCGTCGAGGAAGTTCGCCAGAAGGTGCTTGTCCTCACGCTGCCGCTGACCGGTGACGAAGAGCGGTACTGGCGCGACGAGATCGGCGACGACCTGCTCGAACAGCGCAGGATCGAAGGGTGGGCGGTCGCCGAGCAGCGTCGCATCCGCAAGCGCGTCCGCAAATACATCATGAGCGGCGGCGAGATCCTGAAGGACTGCGGCCATATCGCTGGCGATCGTATCCCCGTGGTCCCGGTCTATGGCGAGCGTTCATTCGTGGACGATCAGGAGCGGTTCGAAGGCTACGTGCAGTCGCGCATGGATGCGCAGCGGCTTTACAACGCCAAGGCATCGAAACTGGCCGAGCTCGACACGCTTGCACCGCGCGAGACGCCGATCTTCGATCCGGAGCAGATGCCGCCCGAGCTGGCCAAGATGTGGTCCGACGCGAACATCGAGCGGTATCCGTTCCTGCTTGCCAATGCCCTGAGGGCCGAGGATGGCTCTATCGTACAGATGGGGCCGCTCGGTTATGTGAAGCCGCCTGACGTGCCGGCGGTCACCGCTGCCGTGCTTCAGATCGCGAACGACGACCTGATCGAGGACAGTCAGGACGGCGCGGCGGAGGTCAGGGCGAACACTTCCGCCGATGCGATGGACATTGCCGCGGCGCGTGTGGATGCGAAGTCGGGCATCTTCCTCGATAACATGCGCCAGTCGGTGCAGTGCGAGGGTGAAATCTATCTCGGTATGGCGGCAGAGGTCTATGTCGAGCCGGGCCGCGTCGTGGAGACAATGGACGAGGACGGCGGCGACGGGACTGCCATCCTGTTCGAGGCTTACACCGACAAGCGCGGCGCGCACCTGATCCGCAACGACTTCTCGCGCGGGCGGTACAAGGTCGTGTCGAGCGTCACGGAAGCGACGGCGACACGGCGCGACAAAACCGTTCGCCGCTGCCTTGGCATGGCTGAAACGGCGGTCGCTGCGCAGGACATGGAGCTCGCCCAAGTAATGCTCTCGACTGCGGTAATGAATACCGACGGTGAGGGGATTGGCGACGTGCAGGCTTGGGTGCGCAAGCGGCTGCTGAGCCTTGGCGCTGTCGAGCCGAATGAGGACGAGAAGCGGGCCATGGAGCAGGCTGCCGAACAGCAGCAGCCCGACCCGGCGGCGATCCTCATGGAGAAGCAGGGTCAGGCGCTCGAGGCCGATGCGCTCGAGAAGCAGGCGCGCGCTGGCAACCTCGATGCGGATACTAAGCTGAAGGGCGCGAAGACCGTCGAGACGCTGGCCAACGCAGCACAGAAGGGCGCGGAGGCAGAGGCAGCACGCATGATGCCGCGCATCGCTTTTGGCCGCGATTTGCCCGCCAACGACACTTCACCCCGCCCGCAAATCAGCGCCTAATATCCCGCTCAACCCCCGTTCGCATACCGATTGGCCATCGGCAGCCGCCAGGCCGGAACAGGCGAGTGAACGAGGGACCACATGGCAGATCAGACCGACGACGAACTGTTGCTCGAGGACAAGATTGAGGGGGATGAACCCGAGATCGAAGCGGAAGGCGGTAGCGAAGCGGAGGATCAGCCAGAGGGCGAGGATGACGAGGAAATCGTCATTGCGTTCGACGGCGAGGCAGCGCCAGCCTCGGAGGAGCGCGACACCGATCTTGTAAAGAAGCTCCGCAAGGAGATTCGCGAACGCGATCGGAAGCTGGCTGAATACCAGAAGTCGTCAGCGCCGCAACGGATCGAGGTAGGCCCCAAGCCCACGCTCGCCGCGTGCGACTATGACGAGGACCGGTTCGAAGCCGAGATCGACCAGTGGAAGGCGCGAGAGGCGGAAGCCAAGGCGCAGGAAACGGCGGTCGAGGAGCAGTCGCGCAAGGTCAGCGAGGAATGGCAGGCCGACGTTCAGCGATACCGAACCGCGCAGGCGGGGCTGGGCTTCAAAGACGTTCAGCAGGCCGAACAGACGGTTTCCGACGTGCTGAGCGAAACGCAGCGCGTCGTGATCGTCCGGGTCGCCGAGAATGCAGCGCAAGTTGAGTACGCGCTGGCAAAGCACCCCGCCAAGCTCGCCGAGATCTCCAAGATTACGGACCCTCTGAAACTGGCTGCCGCTGTGGCGAAGCTCGAAGGGAAACTGACGGTGACGAAGCAGCGCAAGGCCCCTCCACCCGAAACCATCCCTGCCGGTCGCGGCACGGCGGTGGGCACGGTGGACAAGCAACTCGAGCGGCTTGAGCAGGAAGCGGCGCGCACCGGCGACCGTACCAAGGTCATCAACTACAAGCGCGAGCAGAAAGCGAAGGCCGGAAACTGAACCAGCGGCGCTGCCGCGAATGAGGGTTTTCGACGATGCCGAATAATTTCACCAAGCAGGAACTCGTCATGTTCGACGAGCTGGTCGAGGGGTTCGACGACGCGCTCGTCATCGCCAAGGCCGCTGAAACGTACCGCCCGGCGGACGCTGAAACGATGCAGCGTGCGCGTGACCAGTTCTGGATCCCGGCACCCATGATCGGCGCGACCTTCTCGGGCGTGGATCAGACGAGCAACTTCGGCGATATCACGCAGACGCAGGTGCCGGTTCAGATCGGTTACTTCGAGTCGGCGAACGCCAAGGTCGGCCCGTTCGACGCGCGCAACGAGAGCGCGATCCGCCAGTGGATGACTGCCGCCAAGCAGAAGCTGGCGAGCCGTATCAACTACACGCTTTATCAAACTGTCGCGCTTCAGGGCTCGATCGTCGTCAAGCGCACCGTGGCCCCCACCGGCTATGACGACGTTGCGCTGGCCGATGCGGCGATGACGGAAATCGGCGCGCCGATGTTCGACCGCAAGATGGCGCTTTCGCCGCGTGTCGCAAACGCGATGGCGGGCAATCTCGCCAACCGCGCAACCGACGCCAAGCGCGACCTCGACGCCTATGCCCGTGCCATGATCGGCTCGGATATCGCCGGGTTCGAGGTGTTCAAGAACGACCAGACCATTCAGCTTGCCGCGGCAGGCGGTGGCGCGACGACCATCAACGGGGCCAACCAGTATTACGTCCCGAAGGCGACTGTGGTGGACAACCTGGGCGTCGAGCAGAACGTCGATAACCGCTACAGCGATATCGTCGTCACGGCGGCGAACTATGCGGCGATCAAGGCCGGCGACGCCTTCACGATCGCGGGCGTCAACAGCGTCCACATGATTTCGAAGGAAGACACGGGCCAGCTTCAGACGTTCCGCGTCGTCGGCAAGCCCGCTGCCAACACGATCCGTGTCGCGCCTGCGCTTATCTCGGGCCAGGGCGGGTCGAAGCCGGAAGTCGAATACAAGAACGTCACGGCGACCCCGGCGAACGGTGCGGCAATCACGTGGCTCAACACCACGACTGCGGCGATGAACCCGTTCTTCAACAAGGGTTCGCTGCTGCTCATCCCCGGTTCGTACACCGTGGACGGCAATGACGGGTGGAACGTGCAGCGGGCGACGAGCCAGCTCGGCATTGCGCTCACGATGGTTGCGCAGGGCGAGATCAACGACCTGTCGCGCAAGATCCGTATCGACGCCCGCTGGGGCACCTCGCTCACGAACCCGCAGCTCGCGGGCGTCGAGCTCTTCGGTCAGGCGTAAGGAGAGAAGCAATGGCGACCAAGAAGGACATCCCCGACGGCGCAGCCGCCGACGGCCTGGGCCTCACCGATGCCGAACTGAAGGCTGCCCGCAAGGAGGGCGCCAAGGAAGACGCGAAGGAAGCGGCCAAGGAAACGCATCGCTTCCTGACCGATGGGCAGAACCCCGGCGAGCCGCCCGCGCGCCAGTGGATCGGCAAGGACGATATCATGCAGTGGGCGCACCTGATCGACCTCGGCGTCGAGGACTTCGAGAAGCGCATCGCGTCGAAGGGCGACGATGAGGTTCCCGAAGAGAAGGTGGCGGGCCTGCTCGAGCTCGAGCGTTCGGGTCAGAACCGCACGCCCTACGTTAAGGCGCTGATGAAGCGGCTCGGCGTCAAGTCGCCCTATGAGGTGACGAGCGCTGGTCCCGACTACACCAACGACGTGCAGCCGGTGACGAAGCTGTGAGTGCTTGGCCCCGGATGCTTTACCGCGAAGGAAGCGCGGCGGAAATCTGGGGCCATTCCGTCGATACGTGCATCGTCGAGGATGCGCAGGAACTATCGGAGGCGCTGGCCGATGGCTGGCGTCTTCGCCCTGATGAAATCCACCCCCTCGACCATGACGGCGACGGGAAGCCGGGAGGCTCCCTGCCGAAACGTCGCGGGCGCCCGCCAAAGCAAAGGGAAGAGTGATGGGTGAGAATGTCCGCCTGATCGATCCGACAACCGGGCTACCGTACATCGCTGGCGCGCTACCGCTAACGGCGGGCACGGATCGGAGCGGCACGGCAGGCACGTCGAGCGCCACGCTGGCAGCGGCTAATTCGTCGCGTCGCGGGCTCGAAATCCAGAACGTCAGCGCCAACAACATCGGCATCAACGAGTTCGGCGGCACGGCGGCCATCGGATCGGCAGGGACTTATACGATTGCCGCTGGGGCGCAATTCCGCGTGCGGACGAACCGGGCGATCAGCGTCATCGCGTCTGCCGCCAACTCCGCTTACACCGCGACCGAGTTCTGATCGTGGGCGAAGTAGCTTCCGGCGTATCCCAGGCGCAGGTTGATGCGCTGTCGCAGCGCATTGGCGCGGTTGAAAGTGACATGCTCACGGGCGCGGATCGGCAGCAGGCGGTGCGGGTGCAATTGACCCCGAACGCCGCTGGCGCGGCTTACAAGAACGATGCTGGCGTGATCGAAAACAGCGCCACCAACACGCAGGTAACGATCGTCATTCAGCGAGTGCCAAAGACGCTCACCGTGTCCGTGCTTGGCGCGGTGCTCAACATCTTCACGCCGGTGACAACCCCCGTCTGGGTCAACATCTTTATTCGAGCGCCCGTCTGATGCGCCGTATCTTCGCCCACATGCAAAGGAGTGCAATGTAATGGCCGTCCGTTTGTTGCAGCCCTATGCAGGGCAGGCCGTCAACACGATCTACCAAGGGCCGGACGAGGCGACGCTTAAGGCAATTTCGCAGGCTGACGACTATATCGAGCGCGCATCGGATTATGCCAGCTACGTGCGCGGAGCTGTTTCTGGCAACCTACAGGCTCCGGTATCGCAGGCAGGCTTCCAGCTCCGTGGCGTCGAAAACATCACCCCAGAGACAATGCGCCTCTGGGTGACGGCGCGCGCCAAGTTGCGGGCGGATGGCACCCCGGCTCGCTCTGCGTGGGTCGGCGACAGCAAGACGGCAGGCGCTGGCGCAGGTACGGGTGGCCTGCTGATGGATGGCGCGCTTGCGAAGTCTCGTCCGAGCCGTGCCGGGGCTCTTCTGGCAAACGCAGGCATTCCGGTCGTTGCAGATGCCTTTTTCGGCACCAAGGGCCTCGGTTCAATCGCAGCGGTCATCGCTTACGACCCGCGCCTGAGCGGTCTTTCGGGCTGGGGCGGTGGGGTTGTCGTACTGGGCGGCTCGACGCTGCAGACCGGGAACACAAATCCGCTGAACTTCCAGCCATCCAAGTCTGTTGATAGGGTATCGGTACTACACCGGCGGCAGTCGGGTGGCGCGACGTTCACTGTTGCCAAGGGTGCGGAGAGCTTCTCGGTAGACTCCAATTCCGCAGCGAACGATCTTCTTCGCACCGAGATCACCTTTGCCACCAAAAGCAACAGCCCGATCATCATCACCCGCACCGGCGGCGGCAGCATGGAAATTGCGGGGTTGGTCGCTTGGGACAGCGCAGCCCCTGGCGTGGAAATCTCGAACTTCGGTGTCTATGGCACCGTTTCTTCGTTTCACACGGTTTCGACCAACCCATACTCGCCGCTTAATGCGCTGGCGTACTATGCTCCGCACCTGACGATCATCAATCTCGGGACGAACGACTTGGCCCAATCGGTTCCGCTCGAAACCTACATCGCCAATATCCGTGCTCTCGTGAATGCGGCGAAGACGACCAGCTCGGTCATTCTGTGCTGGCCAGCAATCGGGGTTAATGCAACCTTCGGGGACGATGCCACCCGCGCACAGTGGAGGGCGACGCTCCGTAGCTTGGCCATCGAACTCGGCTGCGGCTTCGTGGACGAAGACAAGTTGCTCGGTGGTCGGATCGCATCTCAAGCTGCTGGCGCGTTTGCAGATACGATCCACGAACGCGCATGGGCCTATGACGTTCAGGCTGACACCCTCTCGGCAGTGATCCGATAAGGCGTGCTGTAGGCCATGACCACGCTTCTCCCGCTTCCCGATACCGGCCAACCCAAACGGGTGATCCTCGACATTGCGTTCGAGGAACGGGGGCTGGCGGGTTACGAGTTTGATCGGGACGCCGAAGAGGTGACGATGGCGCTCCGCCGGCTCAACGTGATGATGGGACAGTGGCCGTGGTCACTGGTCCCGTTCGATCGGCCGACGCGAGGGCAGGGACGCCCGGAAGATCCGAGCGGGCTGCCAGACAACGCGATCCAGGCGGTAGCCATGCACCTCGCGTCGCTGCTGCGCATCGGCGAGCCGCTGACTGCCGAGCAGAAGGCAAACGCCGTCACGGCGCGCAAGACGCTGTTTTCAGAATACGTCACGCCCACCGTACCGCGCGTCGAAATTCCCGCGCATGAGCCTCGAGGCGTGTCAGACCGTCGGTGGTGGTGGCGCTGAGTGGTTGCCTTCCCGATCATTTCCGGGGTGCTGCCGACGGCACAGGCCGAGTTCGGCACCGTCATCCCGAAGAATATGGAACCCGTCATCGTCGAGAGCGGGATTTCCAAGGGTCAGTTGCGCATGGCGTCCGGCGCGATCCCTTGGGTCACTGGTCCCGGCATCGACCGCGGCGGGCACGTGTGGAACGGCCAGCATTTCCGGGTGATGGGAGAGAACCTTGTCCGCATCAATTCGGCCGGCGCCGTCGAGATATTGGGCAATGTTGGCGGAACGGGTCAGGCAGGGTTCGACCATAGCTTCGACCGGCTCGCTATCCGCTCGGGAACGGCGCTCTGGTACTGGGATGGCACCACCCTTTCGCAGATGACGGACCCCGATTTGGGGCCGGTGCTCGATCATATCTGGATCGACGGGTATTTTATGGCGACCGACGGCAAATTCGTCGTCGTGACCGAGCTCAACGACCCTAACGAGGTCAAGCCGCTGAAATACGGCTCGGCGGAGAGCGACCCGGATCCGATCGTCGGCTTGGTGAAGCTGCGCGGCGAGGCCTACGTCATCGGTCGCAACACGATCGAGCTATTCGCCAATCGAGGCGGCTCGGGCTTTCCGTTCGCGGTCGTGCGATCGGCGACAATCCCGTTCGGGGCAGTATCTGCTCAGGCGGTTGTGCAGTTTGCGCAAACGATTGCCTTTGTCGGCAGCGAACGGGGCGGCGCGCTCGGCGTGTTTCTGGCGGGGCAGGGTACAGCAAGCCGGATCAGCTCGCGCACGATCGACGACGCGCTGGCGAACGATCCTGCCCCAGATGCGGTTACGGTGGAGCGCCGGGTCTATCGCAATGAAGCGCGGCTGATCGTCCACCTTTCGAACGCCAGCTATCAGTATAACGCCGACGCCTCCCAGAAGGCAGGGGAGCCTGTGTGGGTCGAACTGCGCAGCCGCCAGACAGACGCCTACCGCCTTCGCAATGCGCTAGTCGTGGGCGAGAAGATCATCGTCGGCGACCTGAACAGCCCGGCGCTGGGTATCCTCACGGATGATCTAGCAACGCATTTCGGCGAGCCTGTCGAATGGCGCTTCGACGTGGGCCAGTTCAACGAGCCCGGCAAGGGCTTGGTGCTTCGCGAAATCGAGCTGATCGGCATGACGGGGCGCGGCCCATATGGCGGCGGCGAGGCGTTTATGTCCTACACCCTCGACGGCGAGACGTTCTCGCTCGAGCGGGCGAAATCGCTGGGCGAGCGCGGACAGCGCAAGAAACGAGTGGCATGGCGCCCAAGAGTGCGCGTGCCAAATTACCTTGGCTTGCGCTTCAGGGGCTACGGACAGGGGTTCTATGGTGTAGCGGCGTGCGAGGTTGATGCGAGCCCGCAGGTATGACGCTGCTGCCCGACTATCTGCTGGCCGAACTGTTCCGAGGCAACCCCCGCGCGGTTTCCGCATTTCGCGAGCTTGACCAGATGGTGGATGCCACGGATCAGGCTGTCACGTCCGGTCAGGCGGCTACGGATCGGCTGTCCGAAGCCTCTTTCGTTACCTTGTCGCCGAACGGAGAGCTGCCAAACGAAAAGGTGCTGGCCGTCGGGCGGGGCCTGACAATCAGCGTTGAGGGCGATGAGGTGGTGCTGCGGCTCGGCATCGGTTCGGTGCGCGTATCAGGCGACTTCGACGTGGCGATGACAGCGCAAGGTCCGACGGCGGTCGTGCTGCCACTGGCCGGGGTTCTGGCAACGCTCGGCAACATTGAGACGCTATCGAACAAGACGCTGGCCAGCCCTAAGGTAACGGGGCTTGGCGATTATGCAGATGACACGGCGGCGGCGACCGGGGGGGTGGCCGTGGGCAGTCTCTACCGCACAGGCTCGGCGGTCAAAGTCCGCATCGCCTGAATGAGCGCCTAATATCGTCTGGCGGCGGGGTGATGCACCGATTGCACGGCAGCAAAAGGCGTGCAGGAGGCGGCAATCGGCCTGTTTTCGTTCATCGGTGGTCTGTTTGGAGCCGGGGCGCAGAAAAAGGCGTCGCGTCAGGCCGAGGCAGCGCAAATTGCAGCGCTCAACAATGCAACGATAGAGCAGCGCCGGCAGTACGACCAGAACCGCTCTGACTTCATGCCCTACCTTCAGGCCGGCACGACCGCGCTTGGAGGCGTGCTCGACCTGACCGGCCTCAACGGCGACGCCAACCTTGCGGCGGCTATTCAGCAGCTACAGGGAGGCTCCATGTACGGGTCGCTGATCCGCAATGGCGAAGAGGCGCTGTTGCAGAACGCCGCGGCGACCGGCGGGCTTCGTGGCGGCAACCTTCAGCGGGGGCTGGCCGACTTTCGATACGATGCGTTGGCCAACACCATTCAGCAGCAGATCGGCAATCTCGGCAATCTGTCGGGGATGGGTCTAGGGGCGACCGGCCAGAACGCTGGGCTCGGCACGCAGCTTAGCGGCAACATCGCGAACCTGATGGGGCAGCAGGGGCAGGTGCGCGCTGATGGCCTCCTGACGCGCGGAGGAATCACGGCCGGTATGTGGAACAGTGCGGGCAATTTCCTCGACGGCAAGGACTTCGAGAAGCTGTTGGGGCAGGTGGGTTCGACGCTCGGCAAGTTCGGGAAGGTCTTCTGATGCAGATCGGCGATCAGTCGCGCGCTCTGCTCGGGGGGCAGCAGCTTGTTCCGGACTGGGCGGCGCGCGATCTTGCGCAGCGCATCGGGCAGGAGAACTTGCTGGCGTCGCAAGCGCAGCGGCTGGCGCTTGAGCAGGAAGCTGCGCAGAAAATCGCGCAGCAGGCCGACGAACAGCGGTGGATGGGCCAATTTCAGTCGGCTTTTGAAAACAAGGACGCACGGGGCCTCGCGGTGGCGATGGCCAATCCGCGCTATGGCAAGTTCGCGCGGGAAGCGGTGGCGACGGGTGACGAGCTCGCTCGCAATGCTGACGTGCGGTTTTTCGGCAGCCTGTCAGGCGCGCTATCGTCCAACGACCCGCGCGGGCTCGAGATCGCGATCAAGAGCCTTCGGACGCGGCAGGACGCGGATCGCAAGGCCGGGCAGGACGATGGTGTCACGGGCATTCTGATTGACGCGCTGGAATCGGGCGACCCCGGCCAGATTGAAGCCGTGAAGGCGATCGTGCGCCGGAACGCGGCTGTCTATGCTGGGGCCGACAAGGCAGGCTCCACGCTCCAAGCGCTGAATGAGGCGGATGGCGACTATACGCTCGGGCCGGGGCAGCAGCGGCGCAACGCCAACAACGAGATTGTTGCCTCTGCGCCGTTCGCCCCGCGCCCATTGGCAGTCCAGAATCCGGACGGCTCGACCAGTTACGTTGAGTATCAGCCCGGCGCGAAAGGAGGTGATCCTGCATCTGGCAGCGGGGGAGCGGCGGCGGCGCTTCAGACGAATCCCGGCGCAATCAAGGACGGGCCTTGGGCGCGTAAGCAGCCGGGATACACCGGGTCTAGCGGTGGTTTCGCGACGTTCTCCTCCCCCGAACAGGGGCGGGCCGCTCAAGCCCGCCTGCTGCGCGACAACTACATCGGAAAAGGCTTCAACACGCCGAGTTCGATCATTGATCGCTACGCACCGCAAGGACCGGAGAACAGCGCGGCGTCTGTCGGCAACTACAAGCAGTATGTCGCCGGCCGACTAGGCATTGGCGTCAACGACCCTGTGCCCGAAAGCAAAGTGCCGCTGTTGGCTCAGGCCATGCGCGAGTTTGAAACCGGCCAGCGTCCCGGTGGGCAGGGCGGCGGTCAGGGGCGAGTGATTGCGCAAGGCGCAGCTCCTCCCAAAAAGCGCCCCGCGCCGTCGGAAACCCGATCGGTGGGCGACAAGATCTACGTCAAGATTGAAGGACGCTGGTACATGCAGGGAGCGAGCTAATGGATCCCGAGCTCGACAACCTGACGCCTGTTGACGATCCCGCGCTAATCGCGCTCCTCGAGCAGCCACAGTCGGCGATCAACAAGGGTGGCGCAGCCGGGGGAACCGCGCAGGAGGGCGCATATTCGCAATCCGCGCTTGATGCATTTGACCGAGCCATCGGCACGGCGCAGCGGCTGCGCAACCACGCGGGCTTGAATGCCAGCGTGGGTCTGCCGTCGATCAACCCGCTTGATGGCAACCTAGCCGGCTTCATTGTGCCAGGATCACGCGCGGCCGACTTCAACGCCGAGCTGGAGGCGCTGAAGGCTCAGGTCTTCCTGCCCATGGTTCAGTCCATGAAAGGCATGGGCGCTCTGTCGAATGCTGAAGGCGAGAAGCTGACGGCAGCCATTGGCGCGCTCAACACCTCGCAAAGCGAAGAGGCGTTTCGTGCGTCGCTCGACCGTATTATCGGCGATCTAAACGGCTACAAGCAGCGCGGGATGCCGCAGGGCCAGCAGCAGGGGCAGGCGGGTGCAGTGGCTCCCGGTGCGGCTCCAACTGCCCCCGGATCGCTGCCGCCTCCCCGGATCAGCCCCGACGGCAGCGGTCCACAGATTACCGAGCGTGACCGCCAGTTCGCTAGCACGGCACAGCAGGCCTACGATAGTGGCGCATCGCTTGCAGACATGCGGGCGCTGTTCTTGCAGTGGGGCTACGATCCCGACCAAGGCAATTTACCGGCGTTCGTGAAGTACCGGGACGATGGCGGACGAGGCGCGCGCATTGCTCCGCCGGCTTCGTCTTTCCGTGGCCCGTCACTTCTCGGCACAGCAGCAGCCTCGCCGATCGGCGCTTATGGCATCGGTGCGGCTAATGCGCTGACGGCAGGCACGCTCGACGAAATCGTTGGGCTGACCGGCGGCGACGCGGCGGCGGCACAGCAGGCCAAGCAGGTATCCCGGGATGCAAACCCGATCGCGGCGGGACTGGGAGAGCTCAGCGGCGGCATGATGGCAATGGGTGCCATTGGAGGGCTTCCGGGCATGGCCGCGCGCGCTGGCCTGGCTGGCGACATTGCGTATGGCGCGGCTTATGGCGCTGGCGAGCAGAACGATAATCGTATGCTCGGTGCCGCCGTCGGCGGCGCTGCTGGCGCGGCGGGCAACTACATCGGCGGCAAGCTGATTGATCGCCTGTCGAATGTCGCTGCTCGGCCTGTGTCGCAGGCGGCACAGAACGTCAGCAATGCACGCGACTTTGGCATTGATCTTCCGCTCGGATCGGCGGGCGGGCGCGGCGCTGCGATCATCGATAATACGCTGTCAAACCTGCCGCTAGCCGCCGGGGTGATGGAGGCAAGCCGGGAAAACCTGCGAGGGCAGGTAGGAAGCGCCGTCAATGATCTGGCGGACCAATTTGGCTCGGCGAACAGTTTCCGCGGTGTCGGTGAAGCGGCGCAGTCGGGCGCGCGCAACTGGATTGGCCGGTTCGAAAAGACCAGCGGCAAGCTGTACGATGCGATTCCGATCAGTGGCGCGGCGCCGTCCAACCTGAATAACGCCGTCGGTGCACTTCAGCGGCTCAACAGTCGGTTCTCGAGCAACCCCAAGCTCGCGGCGGCGATGAAGAATACGCGCCTCGAGAAATACATGGATGCGCTCGGTGACGGCTCGGGCGCGCTGTCGTGGGATGATCTCAAATCGTTCCGATCGGCAATCGGCGAGGAAATTGGCGACGCCCGGTTCAGCGACGGCACCAAGACGAGCGAACTTCGGGCGCTATATGGTGCCCTGACGGAGGACATGAAGAACACCGCCGCCGCTCAGGGACAGGGCGCGCTTCGTGCGTTTGAGCGGGCCAACAACTTCTACCGGCAGGGACAGCAGCGGATCGAGAATGCCCTGAAGCCGCTTCTTGGCGATAAGGACAATCTTTCGCCGGAACGCGCCGCGTCCGTGATCCAGAGCATTTCGCGCGGCGGAAAGTCGTCGTCGGATCTTGCCAAGCTGGCCGCGATTCGGGCCTCGCTGAAGCCTGATGAGTGGGGCGAAGTATCAGGGGGGCTGATCCGCCTTCTCGGACAGCCGGCGAATAGCGAGGGCCGAGAATGGAGCGCACAATCGTTCGTGCGCAACTTCGCCGATATGAGCGACCCGGCCAAGAACCTGCTTTTCGGCGGAGCTAACAAGCCGCTTCGTCAGGAGCTCGACAAGTTCGTCGGTGTCGCCGGCAACCTCGCGAGCCGGGATGCGCTGCGCAATAGCTCCAATACGGCGGGGCAGGTCCTGACCGGCGGCGCCATGATGATGGTCGGCAATCTGCCGGGCCTCGTCGCCCAGGCGGCGGGATCCTATGGCGCTGCGCGTCTGTGGACGAACCCGCGCTTCGTGCAGTGGGCCACGGGCTTTGCCAAGATGGAGCGCGGTGCCCAGGCGGCAGGCGGCGCTCCCCGATACGAGAAGCAAATCGAGCTACTTGGGAAGGTGGCGAAGGCAGAGCCCGTGATCGCGGCAGAGGCGCTCGGTTTGCAGCGTCAGCTCGCGCTCGCGTTCTCGGGCCAGCCACGGATCGCTGCTGACGAGCCGCTCCGGGGAGCCGAACAGCAGCAAGTACCCGGCAATCAGCCACTTCAATGAGCGCATGGCGCAAGGATAGCACGCGATGACCAAGCTCACCAACCCCGTACCGCTCTGGCTGAACGCGACCGGCGACCTCCTCGACGGCGGCTCGATCTACATTGGTGTGGCGGGGCAGGATCCCGAAGCGAACCCGATCCCGGTTTATCTCGACGACGGGTTTGTGACGCCGATCAATCAGCCGTTGCGGACGCAGGGCGGCGCGATCGTCGTCAACGGGGCTCGAGCGTTCGTATTCGTCAACGCCGCCGACTATTCGGTGCGGGTTCGCGATATCGACGGCAATGTGGTGGATTTCATCCCGTCGGCTCGGGATGCAGAGCCCGCGTATCAGCCGCTCGACAGCGACCTGACAGCAATCGCCGCCTTGGCGACGACGGCGTTCGGGCGCTCGCTGCTGACCGCTGCCAATGCGGCGGGGCTGCGGACGCTGGCCGAGATCACGCCGTTCACAGGCGGCAGCGTGACGACCAACATCGTGCGCCAGGGGGCGGGGCCTCACCTATATTGGGCAGATAGCGAGCTCACATCAGGCCGGGTGTTTCAGACGGCGGCGGGGGCGAGCGACCCCACGACGCAGCCGGGCGACCTGTGGCTTGAGCGCGCGCCGTGATGCGGTTGCGGGCCGGCTCGCTGGTCGAGATCAGGAAGATCAGGCTGCGGGATGCCGCAGGGCCGGCGGAGCTACAGCGGGTATGGCTGCGGGGGGCGGATGGGATCACTCGTTTGATGTGGTCCGCATCGGCGGCAATGACGGTTTCCGCCGAGCCGGATCAAGTAGACGGCGCTGCCGCGCGCAACTTCCCGACGAGCGTAACGACTTCTCAAGCGACGGCGGCTGTCGCGGGCGGTGCGGCTCCGTTCACCTATAGCTGGTCGTTTCTGGCGGGCGATGATTGGACGATATCAGCGCCTAATTCCCCGACGACCTCGTTCCGCGCCAATGCTGTAGCCGCGGGCGAGACGGTCGGCGCGAGCTTTAGCTGCACGGTCACAGACCGCTTCGGCAACACAGCGACCTCCAACATCGTCACGGCCACCGCGACGAATTACGGAGATCAAACGGGTGGCCCAATACCGTGACGTAATCCGGGACGACCAGACCGGCGAGCCGCTGGCCGGCGTGTCCGTGACGGTGCTGCGGCGGAGTGGCGTCGCGCCATACACTTACGATCTGGCCACGATCACCCTCGACGGTGCGCCGCTTCAGCAGCCGATCACCACGGACCAATTTGGGCGCCTGTCTTTCGACGGCGACGATGGGATCTACATCCTCGAGTACCGCGTCGATGGCCGACTGCGCCGTGTGGATGCGCAGCTAGTGGGGTCGCCCCCCGAGTTCAAAGGCGACCCTGGGAACAGCGACAACACTTACGACACGCTGGCGGCGTTCAAAGCCTCGCCGATCTCGCGTGGCGTGGCGTCACTGCGCAGCACAGCCGGCGTTCCGGCGACGCGCTATTACTGGACGCTCGGCAATTACACCGGCCAAGCCGACGACCTCAACATCATCAAGGCCGACAGCACGGCGCTGACGGTTGGCGCATGGGTGCGTCAGGGGGCCGATGGGGTCGCGTTCTCCATGGGCGGGATCAACGCCCAAACAATGAGCGTGCAACAGGTTCTGCGTGATCGGCCGCGCTCCCCCGTGGACCGCGGCGCTAAGGGTGACGGCTCGTCGGACGACTATACCGCGTTCGATCAGACGATGGACCTGACGAGCGATACGATCACGCTCGGTGGGTCCTCGTATCCGGTTGCGGGCATCGTGGACGTGCCTTACCGGCCGCTAGGCTACGTTCTCCGGCAAAAGATTTTCGTCAATCAAAAGCTGACGCTAAGGTTCGCGGCAGGCCAGGTCCTTTTCAAGGACCACAACGATGACATGTTCGAGTTGCACAACGAATCCCGCATCTATGGCGGGGTCTTTGTAGGGGGCTTGACGGGGCCCCGCCCAGGCCGCTTGTTTCTGTTTCCTGACGGTCACGGCGGACAGCGTGTTGAGAATGTCATCGCCGTCAAGTGGTGGCAGGACTCTGTAGTTCATTACACCAAGGACGGTGGCTCCCGATCCCATCTGGTGCATTGCGACTTCTATCGCGGCGCGACGGGAAGCGGGCTGTACGCGATCACCATGGACCCGGCCCGCCCAACGGGCGACGAGGCGCGCCCGCGACACATGCACGGGATCAACTTCCTCGGCGGCGCGTCGATCGACTTCGGCGGCTGCAATAACGTCTTTGTCACGAACAGCTACGTCGCGGACCTGAACTTCACCGCAGACAGCACGGCTGTGTCCATGGAGAGCACGCGCGTCGGCAACCAGGCTGCGCTGACGATCCGTGGGCCGAACCATCGCCTGAACGCGGACTGGTCGCCGCAGCTTACGATCGACCCGTCGTGCGACGCCTCGACGATCACGGGCAGCTTCAACACCGGACCGGGCCGCATTGGGCATCCGATCGACTTGAGCGCGAACGGGCGCAACGCGATCACGTTCTGCCGGGTGATGTATCGCGGGACGGACGTGCCGGTTCTCCGACAGGGGGCGGACGCGACGACGGTGGGCACGGCAATCGTCTGGCCGGCCTATACCAGCAGCCCGGACAATACGGCGCAGCGTCCTCGCGGGGGCCGCGCGCGCGCGGGTGCGACGTACACCTTCGACTTCTACTTCCCGATGACGACTGTCGTCGGGGGGATCGGAACTGGCGCGCTGGCGATCGACCTGCCGAACGGATGCCCGTCGTCTAACGAGGTGGGCCAGACCGTTTCGCTGACCCTCATCATCACCGATGGCGGGGCGGACACGTACAAGCAGGTGACTGGCCGCATCTTCTCGCCATCCGATGGGGCGGGGCTGCGCAACACAATCCGAATCTACGATCAGGCGGGTATCCCGTTCACCTCGGCCAGCGCCATGCTGTCGGGCGGGAAGGTCCTGAAGGCGATCCAGGGGGTCGTGTGCTACAGCGCCTAAGCAGCGAGCTTCGGTCGCCTGACGATGGGCTGGGCGGGGTTTCCAACCCACGTTTCGCCCGCCGGTACGTCCTTCGTCACGACCGCGCCCATGCCGATGACCGCACCGCGCCCAATGCGCAAAGGGCGATCGGGGGTGCCTTGGCGAAGAACAGCGCCAGTGCCGATGTACGCACCGTCCTCGATATGTACGTTGCCGTTGCAGCAGACCTTCGGCGCGAACGTCACGAAGTCGCCAATGACGCAATCGTGCGCGACATAGCTGTAGATGTTGGCATGGAAGTGCCTGCCGATCCGAGCCGAGGCGGTGACCATGGCAAAGTCGCAGATGATGCCGCCTTCGCCGATCGTCACGTTCGAGCCAATGATGGCGGTGGGCGCGATGACGGTTCCATAGGCGAGAGGCTGGATCGCAATCCGGCGGCGAACCTCGCTGTCACCCACGGCAATCACGACCTGATCGTCCGGGGCAATATCAGCCGTGCGGATTATGCCCGGACCGGTCACTCGGTCGTCAGCGAGGACGACATTTTGATGTCCGCGGGCGGTGGTGAGGACTTCGCGCCCGAAGCCTCCAGCTCCGTAGATGACGATCCTGCTCATCCACAGAATCTGCGCTCCTTCCCCCTGATCCGCAAGGGGGGCGTGGCATGATCGCCCCCACCATCCAGAGCATCGGCGCGCTGGCGGCGGCGGGCGGCGGCATCGGCGGCGGCTTCTACGCGGTCAAATGGGCATTCGAGTGGGTGGCGGGGCGTATGGATAAGCGGGCGGATCGGGTTGACGCGAGCACCGACAAGCTGATCGCCCGCCTCGAGAAACAGGTCGAGGCACTGACGGACCGGCTCGATCAGGTCGAGAATGAGCTTCGCGACTGCACCCGCAAGCACGCGGAGAGCGACGCCAAGGTGCTGCGGCTCGAAGCCATTATCGACGGCAAGGGCGAGATCGCCCAGCGCGCGGCCATGGTTGCCGCCGCGGATCGAATGGAGGGACGGCGATGAGGACGATCAACGGCGCTATCGAAGAGGTGCTCGCGAACGAAGGTGGTTACACAAACGATTCCCGCGACGCGGGCGGCGAGACCAACTTCGGCATCACGATCGCAACCGCGCGTGCAAACGGCTACACTGGCCCAATGCGTGACATGACGCGGGACTTCGCACGCGAGGTCTACATGCGTCAGTATGTGCAGCGTCCCGGCTTCGACAAGGTAGCCGCGCTGTCAATGCCAATCGCTTACGAGCTGGTCGATACCGGCGTGAACATGGGGCCGGCGGTAGCAGGCAAGTTCCTGCAACGCGCGCTCAACCTGCTGACCGAAGCGAACCTGGTGCAGGATGGCGTGGTCGGGAAGGCGTCGGTGGCGGCGCTGGATGCCTTCCTGAGGCGTCGGGGGGCTGAAGGCGAGAAACGCTTGCTGGCGCTCCTGAACGCCTTCCAGGGCGAGCGTTACGCCTCTCTGGCAGAGGGCAGGGCGGCGAACCGGGCGTTCATCTATGGCTGGCTGGGGAGGCTGGCGGCGTGAACCTTCGCGATAGCATTGGCGTCGCCCTGATCGGCGGCTTCCTGCTCGCGCTCGGCGTGCTGTTCTGGAAGGCGATCCCGGAAGCGAACGCGGACCTGATCGTCTACATGCTCGGGCAGCTGTCCGGGTTTGCGGGCGGCATCGTGGCCTACCACTATACGCTGTCCCGCCAGACCGAGCGCGCGGCCGACGCGGCGGTCGAGGCTGGCAAGGTGCAGGCGCAGCAGCCCGCTGGCACGCCCGACGATCCGGTTGCGGTGAAGGAGGTGCAGCCGTGATCGGCATCGCCTTCAGCCTCGCCTCGCGCATCGCCAGCGGTCCTCGCGCGCAAAAGGTGATGGCGTACCTGATCCTCGCCGCAGCCGCGTGCCTGGTCCTTTGGCTGGCCTATCTGTTGTTCGCATCGTGGGTGCAGTCGGGAAAGGACGAGGCCGTTCGCGATGATCGTCGGGAAGCGACACTCGATGCGACGAGGATCGATGCAGCCGCCGACGAGAAAGCGAGCTGGGACCATCAGGCGGACGAAATCACCCGCGAACGCGAGCGGGCCAACGTGTCGGAGGCAATCAATGAATCGATCCGCGATCCTGACGGCGACCCTCTCGCTGCTGCTATGCGCGGGATGCGATAAGACCCCGCCGCCTCGCGTGACAATCCTGACGCCGGATACGGCCCGTCTGGCACCGTGCCTCACGCTCGATCCGAAAGCCCCGGCATTGCCCAGCCACGATCAGGTGACGCTCCCTGACGGGCGGAAGGCGTATCTGGCGGATGCAGCGAAGGCGAGGGACGTAATCGCAGCTCGGTTTATCGTCAGCCTGAAGGACGCCTTCCTGACGTGCCAGAACGCGGCGGGGTATGTGGATACTTGGGTGAGGGAGGCGCGACCGTAGCGATATCGCGACGGTGGGTGCCGGTCTTTCCCGGCTGTCAGGCTTGCGTAGCAGCACTGGATCGTCTCAGCCGCGAGCTACGGGCCAGCCCTTACGATGAGCAACATTGGTGCGGTAGCCGAACGCTGCTTCTAGGGTTTCCCCCGCGAACTTTGCCGTGTCGTCTCACCATTCCGAACCGCGCGAATCTAAGACGAGGGCCAGCACGGATCGTAGTCACCTCGAATGGTCGAACAATACCACGCGACTCGCGCTCGGTCCACCGTTTCTCTTGCGGTCAAGCGGCTATTCTGTCATAGAGGATGGGCTGCTCCGGCAAAGGGTCATCTATGTGTCGGCGTAAGGTCAGCCATAGTGACACCGCTGACGGCAGCATCCTTCGCCACCACCCGCCCCGCCAGCACATCGATAGCCGCTAGATCGGCTTCACCTTCCTGGCCCGGCTCAACGCGGCGTATCCACTCCCTTAGCTGGTCGTCACTGTAGATCTCGAACCGCCAGTGCCAGATCGTCGGGTAGCGCATATCGTCCTCCGCTGCGGTCTATGGGAATCACCATGGACCTGTCTGGCGAACGAGAGGGCGTGTAGGACAGAGGTTAGCGGCGGTCGGCAATCGGCTGCCACGTGTCGCGAGCGGCGCGATAACCACTCTGCCAACCGCGCTTCCACGATGAGGTCGATCCGATCACATAACCGGCAAACCCGGTCGTCGCGCAAACAACGAGCACGATGTAGTCCATCATCTTTCCTCCCTTAGCTGTCGGATAGGGCTTGGCGGATATACGCCGACACGCACTCGCCGCAGTCCTCGTACATCCAAACGTCGTGCACGCAGCGGTCGTGCTTCGTCGGCTTGCAGTCCGCGCGCCAGTGCTTGCCGATCGGGCGAGGTACATCGCCTTCCTCGATCCGCTGTAGCGCCTCCCGGTATCGCTTGAGCGTGTCCGCAGCGCGTAGCAGGATAGGATCACCCTGCCGCGCTGACGATGCCCGCCGCAAGCGAGCTTCTAGCTGCTCTGTCATTGGCCTTGCTCCATGCGGCAGATGCGCGCGGCGGTTTCCAGCGCCTGTGCCGCCTGTTCGCGGCTCCGCTGGTCGAAGCCGATGCCCTCGACTTCCACGGTCACTTCGCCGCCGACCTTGTGCGTGACAAACACGCTGTAGAGAACGTCCTTCGCACCCTGCCAGATCGGCGTTACGTTGTCGGTCATTAGCTTTGCTCCATATTGCGAATGCGTTCGGCGATCGCGATGGCCGCAATATTCTCGCCGGCCGCGACAACTGGGTTCGGCGATGACAGCTCGTAGGCGTCTACCACCTTCGCCACTCGCTGGCGCTCCCCCGCTCCAAAGGCGAGCATGGCAGCGACTGCGTTGTCACGTTGACGCTCGGTCATTTGAAGGCCGTCGAGCGTGATCCAGAGCACCTCCCGCGCCCGTTCCTCAAGGGTCATCTCTCATGCTCCTTCATGGCTTGGTCGAGCATTGCGCGGAACGCATCAACGGCGGCGTGGTAATCAGCACCCGGGCCCGGCCCGCGCATCTGCTTGTTGACCTCTGCTGCGCCGGCTAGCCCCATCTCTACCGTAATATTCTCTGATAGGGAGGTGAGGGCGGCGACCATCTCGGAGCAGCACAGTGCTTTCATCTCCGCTGGCATGTCATCCCATGCAAGCATCTCTTCGCCATGCTGCCAGTGCGCCCTCGCCATCGCCTCAATCGGGTTTACCTCACTCATTGGTTAGGTCCTCCACTGTCGCTTGGGCGATGCCTTCGGCCCGCGCTGGCATGGCTTCGCCACTCGATCGCTGCGCGTTCTCGCCGTGCCGGTGCTCATCGCTATCGCTAAGCATGGCTGCCGCCTGCTCGATCAGGTCCACGGCTTCGTTCATCAGGCGATGCGCGGCGGCTTCCCCCTTCGTCAATTCGACCGGCTGCATCGTGCGGATGTTCGTCAGCGGCATGGCGAAGTCGCGCATCCGAAACGCGAGCCCGCCAAGCTTGGAAGCCATCGCGTTGCGCGGGTTGTCCAACCAGCGATCGGCTTTGAGCATTTCTTCGGCGACTTGTGCGGCCGATGCCGCGCCCCCGATGCCGGGGGTGTAGGATAGCCGGACCAGCCCCGCGTATCGCTCGGGGTCAAGCCGTCGTAGTTCATCGGCAACCGCTTCGTTGCTCGGCCAGCGCGAGGGATCGTCACCCGGCAGGGCCGAGACGCTATGCGGCTCGGGGAGCGAAGCGAGTAGAGCCCGGTCGGAACGACGCGCCATGCTAGGATCAGTCACCTCCACCTTCTCCTTCAAGAGAGTTAAGACGGGCTCTGACGGCTAGGCCGAGTTCGGTGAGCCGGAAATGCCAGCAAGCGCTAAGCCGGATCTGAAGGCAGTCATCGCCTACGAACTGGCGCGTGGGACCTTCGTCAGCAAACTGGCGCTCAAGTAGCCCGGCGTCGCGAAGGCCCGCGATTGCTCCGAGCATGAAGGCAGGAAGGGTGGGGCCGGCTGACCACTGTCCATCAAATGCTGCCACCGCCGACCGCTCGCTCTTCGTCAGCTTCCTCACGATTTCATCGACATTCTCAACCACGATGATCCTCCGTGGATTGGGTAAGACGGGCTGCGACGAAATGCGGGCACCGGTAGTCATAGGCGACACCGTAAGACTGCCATGGCACCCCGCATCGCTGACACTCGCCGATAATCTCGAAGGGCGGTGCGATTGACCAATTCGCGCAGTTCGACGCCACAGGCTCTACATTCTCAACCATTACACCCTCCTGTTAGCCGGTTCAGAAATCGCGGGCCGGCTGCAACTCCTATCCTGGTGGGGGAGTTCGTTTAGGCGGGTCATGCGTGTTGCTCCCGGAGCGGCTGCCCAAGGATTCCCAGCCCCGCGCGCGCGGCCCGCTCAAGTGCCACGACAGCGCGATCCCCGGCAGCCCATAGGCACGTGCCGTTCGACGGGCTGATGCCTTCGCTACCGTCCGGTCGCAGAAAGCGGATTTTGCGGGTGAACAGCACGCGATCGGCGCGACGCCACGATGACCAGAACCACGGTGCGCTTGTGCGATCCGGCGTCAGCGCGATCCCATTGCCATGCGCGAAGAAGCGTCCCATCCACGGGTCTAGAGCGTTGCGGCCTCCGAACGGTGGGTTCATCCAGACGAAGCCATGCCAAGGTTCTTCTAGGCCACCGTGGAACAGCCACTCACCCGTCGGAACGTGCGTAAGCGAGGCGTCCTCTGGCGAGGCAACATCGAGGTCGAACCGTTCGCCGAGCGCGTGGAACACGTAGGCGGGGGTGTACCATTCGTCGGATTGTCCGCTAGATTCCCAATATGCCATCGGAGCCTCCTACGCTCGTCTGGTTCGCGCCCACCGGTTTGCCGACTGGTGGGCGCATCTATGTCGCTGAAAGGTTGGACAATCTTTTCGGTACGCGGCGGATTTGCGTGAGTCCGCAAAAGCCGGTTATCCAAGATAGCGCGTTGATTCAGCGCGCTTATGCTAGTCCTGCCGGGCCCACCAGCGCAAGCGAAAAAGCGCGTTTTTGCGCGGGTTTCTGCATGGTTGGACAAGATGGCATTTGACCGGTTAGTCATCTGCCCCATCCTTTTTGCCCGAAAACTTGGCCGCGACGCGCTCGATGGCAGAGTCGGCAAGCGCCCGCTGCTCGATGCCAGCGGTGTAGATCGTGACCTCGCTGTCACCCTTCCACCCGCCGACAGCCTTAATCTGTTGCTGCGTCCCGCCGGTTTCGGCGACGCGGCGAGCGATAGCCTTGCGGAGCCCATGCGCTGTGCATTTCGGCAAGCTTGCCTGATCGCACCACTCGCGCATCTTGTTGCCGAAGCCTTCCTTGGTGAAGGGCTTGCCGTAGTCGGTGACGAGATAGGTCGTTGTTCCTACCACCGGCATCGCGTCGATCGCGCGCTGTAGATCGTCCGCCAGCCTCATGCCCATGCCGCGCCGGGTCTTGGCCGGGGTGAACGATGCCGCGCCGTTGGCGACGTGCTGCGGCCCGAACAGGCGGGCGTCCCCGCGCCGCTGGCCGGTCCACAGGATGATTTCGAGCGCGAGCCGGGCTTTCGTGCCGAGCGGGTGGCGCCCCTGGTACTGGCGAATGTCGTCCTCGCTCCACGGGTAGAAGCCTTCCAGCTTTGCAACGCCCACCTTTTCCGCTTCCTCGACCGGATTGTGCGTGATCCATTTCAGCTTCTTGGCGTAGGCGAACAGTCGCAGCAGCTCCTTGCGCAGCTTGCGCGCGGCCACCTGCCCGCCAACAGTGCGGTTGCCCACCTTCCGCTTCTCGGTCTTGTCGAGCAGGAAGGATTCAATGTGTTGAAAGTTGAAGTCGGCGACGCGGTCGTTCCCAACCTGCTCGCGGAAGCCCTCGATGATGTACCGCCGCCGGGCCCGCGTGTCGTCGTTGCCCTTGGCGCGGAAATCGGCGCAGGCATAGTAGCGGGCGCACAGGTCGTTCACGGTGCGGGGTATCACCGCGACCTTCACCGGATGCGCGCGAGCGATCAGCGCCTTGTATTCGGCATCAAAGCCGGGCTGATCGGGGAGCGTCTTGAGATAGGCAGAACCGACGCCAGCCTTCCGCCACCGCGCACGTAGCTTGCCGTGCCGATCGCGATTGACGGTGACGTTGGGATAGCGGCTCTTCACCGGTTCAAGAACCTGTCTAGCGGGTTTGCCCGCTGCGGCTCGTCACCACCGGGGCCAAGGTCCGCATCCACCATGATCGAGCCGTCCACGTCAACACGGATGCGCACGCGGGTAAATCCCGCCTGCTTAGCGCCCGCGAACAGCCGCTTGGCATCGGCCTGACGGATTAGTGCCGGAACGCCCATCACCCGCACCTCATTCGCTGGGCAATCACGCTCTCGACGAACCGATCACGATCGGCCTCGCTGAGGTGACTCCGCTTGCATGGCTCAAGCCACTGATACACCGCGGCCCGCTTCCGAGAGCCGGGGCGAAGGATCGAGGTCTGCCCATTGTCGGCGGCAAACTTCAGGAGTTGCGCGGCTGAGTTCGGTGGGACACCGGCGCGCTCCGCTATCGCCTTCGAAGTTGCCCCTTCCGGAAAATGCCTGAGGTGCTCTGCAAAAAGGCCTGCCGACAGGATGTTGTCTTGGCTAAGTTTGAATCGGTCGTTGGCTGAACACGCTAGGCAGTATGGCCCATTGACGTTGCGCGCAATTAGCTCAGGTTGCTGACGGATGGGGTGGCCATGCTTGCACGTCAGTGGAAGAATAAGGCCCTTAAGTTGGCGCTTGCTCAGATACAGATCATGGGCGCATTGCTTGCACCGGCCCGCTTTGCCGCGGTTCGGATTGCCGGGCTCGATATTGTGCCCTTTTCTGCACGTAGTGCGAGCTATGCCTGCCAAACGCTGAGGGATGCCGGCTAGTCCTCGACGGGTGTTCTCTTGATGCGTTACGGGCTCAAGGTGGGCTGGGTTGCAGCAGGCACGCACCCGGCAAAGGTGATCGAGTTCCAACCCCTCGCCGATTGGTCCCCGGTAAGCCTCGTAGGCCAAGCGGTGCGCCATGTGATATCGCTTTTCAGCGTACGCTTTCCCATAGCCGGCCGCGTCCTTGCCCGCGGTCCACAGCCAGCATCCGCCAGGCCCTTCCTTCACGTTATGGACAAAGCTGGGGGCGCGGAGAAACAGGCGCGAATGACCGTCAATCATAGCGGGCACCTTAGATTGTAGCGGGCTGCCCACGTCGGCTCCCAAGCCGCCGCTCCGGTAGCAGCAATATCGCAAGACACGCTGCGACCGTTCTGAAACCGGCAGTCGCCGACGATGCGCGACCAGCTCTTGCCCTTGGGCACGCACGTCAGCCGCTTACCGAGCACCATACGGGTGACGATCGCCTTTGCACGGGCAGGGGGCATGATCGGGCAGACCATGCCAGTGCGGCAGGATCCGTCGCTTTCGCGTGCGTTGATTGCTGCAAGGCGGACGCGGGTGCCATCCTGGCATCGCACCGTATCAGCGTCAGTCACGGAAATTACGGCGCAAGTCAGCTGGGCGATCAGCACCGGCAGCCCTCCCCAATGAGGGAGATGATCGTTGCCGGGATCAGTACCAGCATCCACCACAGGCTGCCTTGCAGTGCCAACGCGGTGATGATCGTCATCACGGCCACATCAAAGCGATTGAAGCGCGGTTTGAATAGGAAGCTACGCATCCTTCGCCTCCTTCGGCATATGCTGTTGAACGATAGACCCTTCATCGAACCGGCCAGCGAGGATCGCAGCACGGACGACGTTGGGATACCCGACAAGCTGGTCGCCTCGCTTGGCGAAGTTTTGCTCGGGATAGGCGGCTGCTGCCAGCTCACGTGCGCGGGTGAGGTCAGTCATGCTGCTTGCCCTGCAAAGAGGCGACCCTGTCGCTGGGCGTCTTCAATGCGGCGGCACGCTACGTCGAAATAAGCCGGCACCTTTTCGATGCCGACAAAACGACGAGAGGCTTGTACGGCCGCAACACCGATCGACCCGCTTCCTAGGAATGGGTCAAGTATGGTCTTATCATCTGGTATGAAGTCCAGCGACCAAGACATAACCGGAACTGGCTTTTGGGTAGGATGCTCGCGCTTTACACCACTATTGATTGCTCCAAAACCAACCCAGTCATACCGAAAATAGCGCACTGCCCCCGGCAAGTTGGTCCAAGCCAGCTCGCAATCGGCAAAGCTTGATTTATCCATACCCTTCTTGTGCCAGACCAACCAACAAGGTCCGTCAAGCGGAAGGCGCGAAATAAAATGATTTGCGCCCCAAATAATCTGGTGACGTGACATAGCCCTTAGTTCGTCGAAAACTCTCTTTTCGGGAGCTTTTCGATCCCATTGATGGTTTTCATAGCCGGGTGGTTCGGTAAAGCCTCTTACGGCAGAAGCCGGACCATACCGCCTCTTGCCGCCATGCTCTCCAATACCATACGGCGGGTCCGTCACCACGGCATCGACTTTGCCAAGCGTGGGGAGCACCTCGCGGCAGTCGCCAAGGTAGAGGGTGGCGTTGCCAATCTTCTCGCAGCGAAATTTACTCACTGCTTTCCTCCATAGCTAACGGGTAGATCGGCAGGGGTAAGAGGCCAGACGTATCGGTCCTCGCCTACTCGCTTACGGTTGCTGCGGAGATAGGCTGAACTGGTGCGGTAGTCGGAATAGGGATGCGGGTTCATGGGTTGACCTCCGCTTCCGCAAATCTTGGCCATCCTTCGATCACAGCCGCTGCGTTCATCATGCAGCGTTCGCCGCGGGTCAGCATCTCGATTGCCGTGTCGGCCGAGCGACCATCCTCAATCCAACTCGGTTCAGCGACGGTCTCAAGCAAGTACCGCCCCAGCTTGAGCCAAGCCGCGGCGATCTCGCCCTCGATTTCGATTGCGCTAGGGATTGAAGCGGCGACAGCCGGCGAGACAGCTTGCTGGCTCGACCCGGAGGGCGAAAGCCCGGTGCCGTCAGGCAAGCGCCCAGATTCAGTCTTATCCATCATCTCACCTGTTCGGTAGAAAGGGTGGCGAGAGCAGCATAGGCCGCGCGAAGATGGTCGCCCGTGATTGCGTATTCGTCGCCAGCAGCCGGACGATAAGCGTAGAAGTCGCCGTACGGATTGCGTTCGCCGGCGATCGACCCCGCTTTGGCAAACGGCTTCAGCGCTTCCCGCAGCCTCGTATTCTCGGCTTCCACCTCTCCCATCACGGGCGGGTAAAGGGCGAGGATCGTGTCCACCTCTGCCAGCGCAAAATTGAGCGCGATTTCGGCAACGTCATACGGGTTGCCGGGCACATGGCCGTTGACGCGCTTGGACTCCTCTACCGATCGGCGTGCATTGCGAAGGTGCGTCTGTGCTTCGATCAGCCCACCGCGCGGCGTGTGCCAAGGTTCCCGATCCACCGCAGGGGTTGCGCGGGACTGCTCGGCGGCGAGGCGGTGGCGGGCGATGGCCTGCATCTGCGAGCGCTGGTCTTCGCCGCCCGCCATGACGTGCGCACGATTTTTCTCGCTGATCTCGAACAAGTCGAAGAACAGCGCTCGATCGGCCTGCGTCACTGGTACGGTATCTGTCATGCTGCCTCTCCTTCGCGGCGCAAGTCGGTCACGTCGCAGCCAAGCCATTTGCTCAGCGTGGTGATTGCCCAGTCCACGAAGGCGGCTCGCTCTGGCTCCGTCATCTTCGCGAACGAAATGCTGTCGTAATCTTTGATCGTGTCGCCGCTCGGCAGCGTGATCGTGCGGACGAGGCCCCGGCGATCCTTCAGGATGCGATGAAGCATTTCCACGTCGATCGCGTCGCCATCCAGGCGCTCGGACAGCATCGGGGCCGCAACCCCAAGGCACGCCCAGTAGAGCGCGTTTCGGCGCACATTGCCGGTCGTGCGAGTGATGCGGATACGCACCGGGCCGTCGTCAAGTGCTGCCAGCGCATCCTCTGCTGCCTTGCCAACGGGGCGAAGGCTACCGAGCACGCGGCGGAAGATCAGGGGCGGGTGTTCGCTCACTGGTCAGCCTCCCATTTCGCCCGGCCCGGCCAGGCGCGCCAATACTCCTGTGAGAGCATCAGTCCGCGCGACACGCCGCCGAGAATGTGTTGATCAAACCACGGCCAGCCTTTGGCGTGCTGAAGCCGATGGCAGTTGTCGGAAAGCGGAATGCAGTACCGATCCGAAACTTTGGTCCCCGTCCCCTTGTCGCCCGCGTAATCGACGTGGGCCGAGCGCATCAGACCACCGCAGTCCGGGTTGTTGCCACCGCACGCGCAGGGACGGCCGCGGAGCCACTGGCGGAAGGCGTCAGCCACCTTCCACGCGGGGCGGGGCGCGTTCTTGTGCCGGTTGCGTAGGGCAGAGGGACCAAGGAGGCCGGGCATCAGAAGGGGGTATCCCCATCATCGGGCCACTCGTTGCGCTGCTGCTGACGAGGCTGCTGGCGCTGCCCCCCGTTGTCATCGCGCGGCTTCGGCTCGCGAAGGTGGATGCTGAACTGGCCCTCGACCGACGCGGGCATGGCGTCGAGGCGAACGATGTAGCCCGGCCCGTTCTTGTTCGGGAACGCGGCACCGATCTTGGTCCAGTAGCTCTTTCCGTTGCTTTCGCGCACGGTCAGGGCGTCGAGGCGGTCAGTCATGCGGCTTCCTTCATGGCGGTGAGGCGCGCGACCTTCTCGGCAACCTCGTTGAGAAATGCGGTGATCTTCGCTTCCATCGCGGCGACCGCTTCATCGTCACGCTCGATACGGACGACGTGCAGTTGCAGCTCGACGGGCAGGCGATCGTCGTAATAGGCGAGGTCCGTCCAGCGCCGTCCGGTGCAGGCCATCTGCCACATCACCTGGTGGACGTACTTGGCCTCGGGCTTCGTGCCGGTAAGCAAGCTGATATGCTTGGCGGTTCCGACACACTTGATTTCGACAAGCCCATCGTCACCGATCAGGCCATCCGGCGAGCATCCGGCCATCGCGATCGTCGGGTGCGGCACAAAGCCCACCTCGACCACGCTGTTGCCGGTGACGAAGCTGTAGGCGTCGCGGGCGATCGGTTCGAGGTCCGTACCGCGCTGCATAGCCGCGTTGACGAACACCTCTTGGCGGGTGCCCGTAAGGCGCTCACAGACCAGCTCGGCCATGTAGTTGTCGCGGGTGGCGCTGGGGCCGCTCTTAGTCGTCGCCAGCACGTCAGCGACGCGCGAGGCCGTGACCTTGCCGAGCCGATCCGAAAACCATGCCTCGGTGCGCTGAAGGTCCGTCACGCGGCTTCCTCCTGCTTGGGCAGCTTCGCCATCAAAGCATTGCGCGCGTGCTCGAAACGGCCGGCAGGAAGGGTGGCGAGGCTTTCGATCCGGTAGAACGTGCAGAACTTGCGCATGTCCGTGCCGGTGCGCTCGGCCAGCGTGAACAGCTCGGCCCGCTGCGCATCGTCGATCGTGCGGACCGGCGCGACTTCGTGCGTTGATCCGTCAGCGTCGTTGTCCCCCTCCGTGGGGATCGCGAACGTCATGAACGCGGCGTACTTGTAGGCAGCGGACATTGCCTTGTTCGTGGACTTGTCGCCGCTGTCCATTGCCTCGCCATAGGTGGCGGCGGTGTGCTTGCTGCCGTCCTCGACCGCGACGAAATCAAACTCCGCCTTTACGGTGGTGTAGAACAGCGCCCCACCGCGCTGGCTGGCTCGCTCTACCTGTTCGCGCTCGATCAGCCGGGGAATGACGACCAGGCCATGCCTGGCGAGCAGCGGCGACAGGGCTGCGTACACGTCGTCGATGCCGCGGAAGTTGTATCCGCTGCCCTGCGTGTTGCGGCGATCCTTGGCGATGCCGACTTTGGCCAGCTCTCCCTGTACGGCTGCAATAGCTTTGTAGACTGCGGTCACTGTTGGCGATCCTTGCTGTTCGCCGCATTGAGCCGGGCGCGGTAATCGCGATGATCCGCCTCAAGACGATCGGTGTTGAGAATGGCGCGGGCGATGGCTGCGACTGACGCGCCGATGCCCGGGAGCGGGTCAGGCATGGTTGGCCTCCGCTTCCTTGGTGCGGGCGAGGGCGGCAGCTTCACGAAGCTTGGCTACGACTTCTGCTTGGGTGCGCTCGGGAGCGTCGTTCCACTGTTCAACGGCATCGACGCCGTCTAAACCGAGGAACGAAGCCAAGAACCGGTCGGCGGACATACTGGCAGCGAGCCCGGCTACCGCCAAGGTCGCGCCTACAGTGCACCAACAGACAGCGTGGCCGGGCAGCGCAGTGTATTTGCCTTTGGCGTCACGGCGGATATGGCCCTGCGTCCACGCGCCTTCCGGCTCGATCAGATCAGCCGCAGCATCGAGAATATCGGCAATCGAACGCTCACCCATGACGAGCCTCCTTGTACCAAGCGGTTGCAAAGACGAGCAGACACACAGCCGACAGAAGCGCGAAGGCCTGCCCGTACTGGTTGCTCATGATGATGCCTGCGATGGACAGGCCGGTGCCAAAGCGGGTCATGCGGCTCTCACCAGCTTGACCATGAGAACCACTAGGATGACTGCGCCGCAGATGCTGCAAAACATCAGCCCGTAATTTCCAACTTCCAGTTGTTCGCTGATGCCCGCAAGCGTTCGGATCACCTGAATGAATACAACGAACGCGGCGTAGTAGTACCAGAACGGCGTCACAGACCACCCACCCGGCGCTTACGCTCGACTAGCTGGCGTGCGAGTTCACGACCCTGGATATTGCGGTAAGCCGTCAAGCGGTCGCAGTTGAGGGACCGCTTGACGCGGGTGATTTCGGTGTCGGGGATCATGCCTCACCGCCTTCTGAAGCCGTGGGCCATGTAGCGCGGACGCGGCCCCGGCTCTTCTTGAGTAGGGTCGCAAGGGCGGCGTCGAACTCGGCCTCAGTACGCGGGATCGGCGAAATGCTGGCAGCAAGGGAGTTCGCCCAACGGTCCATGCAGCCGTCGCAAATATCCATGCGATCAAGGTCGGGCAGGACGCGAATGTGACGCACACGATCACGGCAACCGCTAACATGGGCCGGCCGCTTTGATCGGCCGGTGATGAAATTGTGACGCCGCCAACGGCGATGCAGCCCGTACGCTTTGGGCTCGTAAAAGCCGTTTTTCTCCATCCAGTGCCGGAAAGAGCGCGATAGTTTCGTGGTCATGCCTGAGCACTCCCCATCCACCCGTTGCCCTGCCCATCCTCCTCAATGGCAGCGTCGATCGCCTCGATCAGCGCAGCGCGAGTAGCGGCGTGAACGACCTGACCACCGGAAGCGTAGAAGCCGTCCTGGTCACAATTGCAGTCGTAGTCAGGCGAGGTCGCCGACCAGTCGAAGTCGCGGACCGGGATCGGCGGAAAGTCGAAGCTAATCGCCCACCCGCGATAGGTGTTGGGAGTGACGACAGCGTGCGCGTCGAGAATGCGCGCGAACATCGGGTGCAAGCTCATCGCCCGCTCTCCTTCGTCAGCGAGGGTGCAGCACTAAGGCTGTCGTAATCGGCCTGCGTCAGCTCCGGGCGCGGATCGACGTAGGCAGGGCGGTGAACCCGGCAGCGCTGGCCCGGCTCAAGAATGGTGGGCTGGCGCTTGGGCTGCTCGATCTGGCAGCGCGGGCAAGGCTGTCCGAACCGCTCGCGACGCAGGCGGCGAAACGCCTTTAGGTCGCGGTACATGTCGATCATGTCGCTCATGCCTCACGCCCCGCATGAAACCGGCACTGGCGCAGGCAGTCACGAACACCCGGTGCGTAACCGTTCTCGCCAAGCATCCCGTAGGAAGCCCCTGCGATCTGTCCGCGCCACCGAGCCACGTTCAGGCGCATGGATACGCCCATCGCGCCGGGGATCGTGTCAGCAAGCGCCTTGGCTTCGTCGAGGATGGCCGTCAGCCGCGCGAACCGGATCGGACGCCGGGCATCGTCACCCCAGCGGATCCCGCCCTTCTGCTGCGTAGGCAGGGGGAGCATAGCGTTCATGGCTTCACACTTTCGTGAAGCGGCTGACGAAATCCCCATGCGAGCAAGGCGTCGTCGCGAGTGCCGAAATAGCCGACGTTGCCCTTGCATTCATCGTTGACGCAGAACACCCACCAGTCGGCGTCGATGTTCTGAGCCAGCTCGGCGCGGTCCCCGCAAAAGGGGCAAGGCTTGAGCGGCTGCATCAGAAGTTCCACGGCTTGGCACCGTGCTTCTTGGCGACTTGGCGCGCCTCAACCTTGCCGCTGACGGCAATCTGCATCATCGGATAGCGGCGGCCGCCAGCGATGCGATTGATGCGGAGCCACGCCGGGTCGTTCTTCGACTTGGCGGTGAACTCGGCGGCGATGATGCCTTCCGAAGCTACCGTCTCATTGTGGGGGCTGGAGGGGGTCATGCCGACACCTGCGAGCGAACGCTGCACGCAAGACCAAGGGCCGCGCGGGCCTCGTCGAAGATCGCCTGCTGGCGGTCAGTGATCGGCGTGCCAGCGACCGACAGGAGCGCGACCAGCGCAGAGCGACGGCGCGGAGCCGACGCTACCAGATCGGCATGATCGCCGAACACATGGGCGACCAGATCGCCGGGGCGACCATCCTCATCCGTTTCGTGGATGCTCTGGTAACCCAGATCGTCGGTAACGATCTGCCATTTGAGCGGCTGATATTGGGGGCTGGCGTCTGCCATGATTGCTCTCCGAGGCGTTGTGCCGTTGGAGAGGTATTAGCACGATTGCTACATCGTGCAAGCACTATTTTGCAATCGCGCTAAGTTTTGCAGCGCCACACTCGAAGCAAGGCGTTTATCACGGCGCCCTGTGGCGGAAGGTGCCACGTCTCTGGCTTTTCCTTCAGATAGGCCACGACGATCGCCACGCCTTGGTTGATCCGTGCCGTTTCAGGGACGCAAATCCGCGCTTGGACCGGCAACGTGTCTTGGGTCACGCTATAACCATGGAGGGTGCCAGTTACGTAGCCCATGCAGTAGGATACGTTGCTCCCTTCGCATTGGCGCAGCAGCGTCCCTGCGTCGTCGCGAGATGGCTCCTGATTGGCAGCAGCTAGCGCTAGAGCCGCCGCCCAAACCATACCGGCCTCCCCAGAATGTTGCTCTGATCGTTGTCAATCTCGTATGGCGTGAACTGCGGGTTCTCGCTGAACACGCGGATGCGCCCGCCAGGTAAGCGCTCGACGTTCTTGACGACATATTCGCCCCATTCGGCATCCCACAGGCAGAACGGCCCCGGCTGCGTCGGGCTGCGATCGCGCTTGTCGATTAGCAGCTCGTCGTCTTGCCTGAACATTGGCTCCATGCTGGTCCCACGAACCCGAACTAGCACGAAGTCGGTTGGCACCCCGCGCAACAAGCTGCGGATTAGATAGGCTGGAACGAGGGCGGTTTCCTTATCACCGTCCCCGGTTCCACCGCCGCCCATACCGGCAAACGTCGGCAGAATGTCGATCGTCTCGTACGCCATTTCCGGCGCAGGTGCGATCTGGTCGGGCTCCTCGTTCTTCCAAGCGGGGAAATCCGGGAAGGCTGCCTTTAGCTTTTTAGTAGTGGCGAGGCTGATCTGACTGCTTGCTTCGCCATTGTAAGGGCGGGTGATAGTCGTTGCGGCGACTCCGACCCGCTTAGCGAGCGCGCTCGGCTTCAGACCGGCGAAGTCGCAAAGTGCGCGGATCATTGCGGTGTCTGATTCGAGGGCGTCCATCGACCACGCATTAGCATCCCAGCTAATCGCGGCACTGTAGCAATCGTGCAAATTAAAGCTTTGCATCATGTAGCAATCGTGCTAACCACATTGACCATGAGCACCGAGCCCGCAGCCGCGCCGCCGATCAGGCCCACCGACCTTGCCGCCGCGATGAACTGGAGCGTCCCGTACGCAAGCCAGCTTCTGACCGGCTCGCGCAAGATCACGGTCGATCGCGCGCTCGCTATTTTGGAAGCGACCGGCGTCAAGCTGGGGCCGCTCCAAGGGCTCACTCCGCGCGAGATCGCGGTGCTGCGGAAGGTGGCAGCATAATGCTCACCCGCAAGCAATCCGAACTGCTCGCGTTCATCGCGCAGTATCAATCCGCGAATGATGGCGTTTCGCCGTCCTTTGTCGAAATGAAGGACGCGCTTGGCCTCGCCAGCAAGAGCGGCGTGCATCGGCTGATGACCGCGCTGGCAGAGCGCAAGTTTATCGCGAAGATCGACAACCGCGCCCGCGCCATCGAGATCGTCAA
>SXGQ01809744.1_pt1 | contig 41881 bp, 31 predicted proteins | sample 3178371 | NCBI WGS metagenome assembly SXGQ01 (sample SAMN11356859, study PRJNA531348) | freshwater metagenome | isolation source: freshwater sample F1-20 | place: China: Fuxian Lake, Yuxi | collected 2017-12-25
AGGATACCGGCTTATCACATACTGGTTTTCGCTGCGTGCGTGACCCATGAAACCGTTGATATTACTCGCATTTGCCTTTTTCCTGCCCTTGCAATCACAAAACCAGATTCCGGATGTGCAAATTCCCAGGGGTTTCGAGATTCTTCCATATTCGGATGATTCCCTGGCAAGCGACATATATTGCCTGGCAATAAGCCCCAAAGGCCACCTGATGGTCTCGGGGAGAGGTTATTTTCGCATACTTTTGGACTCAAACAAGGACGGTATGGCAGACAGTTTCAAGGACTTCGGCCAAGCCCCGCCAGATGGGGCAACCGGGCTTCTATTTGAAAACAAATCACTTTGGTTCACGGGCAACCAGGGACTATGGTCAATCCCGATTTCGGATGACGGAATCACTGCATCCGGCCCAGCAATAAAACATTTATCATTCAAAACCGGAGGTGAGCATGAGGCCCACGCCGTGCGAAGGGGCCCTGACGGACTGATATACATACTTTGCGGAAACAACACCGGGATAAACTCCACATTCGCAACACAAGTTTCTTCACCCGTTAAAAAGCCTGTCGCGGGAACCCTGATCAAATACAATCCAGACAACAAAAAAACCGATATCCTCGTTGACGGATTGCGAAACCCCTATTGCTTTGATTTCAACCTGGATGGTGAAATTTTCACTTTTGATTCGGACAATGAGCGGTGCATTTCACTTCCGTGGTACGAACACACCAGAGTATATCACCTGATCCAGGGTGGCAGGTATGGTTGGTGGAATCCCCAACACTCTGAAACATGGCGCTCACCCCCCTGGCACGCCGATATCATTCCCCCGATCGCAACCGCGGGCAGAGGTTCACCCACCGGGGTTCTCTGTTACCGAGGCACTCACTTTCCCACTCATTATCAAGGAGCCCTTTTTATTCTTGATTGGACTTTCGGCAGGATCCTTGCATGTAGGCTAGAGCCACATTTTTCCTCCTACAAGACAACCCCCGAAATCTTCCTCGAACCCAAAGGCAACTCGGGATTCGCCCCAACGGCAATTGATACCAATCCGCTCACGGGAGAGTTATTTGTTTCGATAGGCGGGCGGGGCACCAAGGGTTCCGTGTATAGAATCAGGCACAAAGACAACCCTATTTCACCAACCACCCTGCCCTACAAGATTCCTCTTCCAGCCAGGGAAGCCGTATCAAAGCTTGCTGAATCCGCCACAAGCGATCTCGAACGAAGAAAAGCTTTGGAATCCATGATTATTGATGGCAAACTCACGCCGGACTCGATCAGGAGGATTTTCAATGCTAATGCGGATCATCCGGATCGCTTCATCAGATACGCAACCACCAAGTTACTGGAGGCCAATGACTTTTTTGATGTGAGTGCGAGAAATGCGATTGCGAAAAACACACTTGGCATGGCCATGGTAAAGACTGAACCGGGCAAAACCGGAAACAAGGCTATGGAAGTTCTCATCGACAAAAAAAACTCTTTTTCAACCCGTCTTGACTCTCTGAGGATAATTCAAATGGCCCTTGGGGAACTTCCAAACAGCGGCCAGCGTGGGAATTACCGCGAGGGATATTCTGTAAAAAAACAGAAGGGATCTTGGATTCCAAGCCTCGAAGAAATGAAACTAATTTCGAATTGTTACCCATCCGGAAATATGGAGCTTGATTTCGAATTGGAGAGAACCATCGGACTGATGCAATTCAAGGACGGGCAAGTCGCACAAAAACTTCATAACCAGTTGTTGCTTTCAACGGATCCGGTCAGAAAAATTCATCTACTTGCATCCATCGCCCAGACCGGTGCTTCCATGCCTGATAATCAGGCGGAAAAAGTGATCGATTCGATGTTAAAACTTGGAACGGAGATTGAACAAAAAGGAATGAAAAGGGATAGGAACTGGCCATTGCGATTGCAGGAGATCTTTGTCGATATTTCCAAAGGCAGCAAAAACTTCAACACAATGGTGGCAAATTCAAAGGAATTCGGTCTGCCCGACCATGCCATTTACATGAGAGAAATCAAGAATGAACAAAAGCAGGCTGGCAAAAAATTCGCGGCAAGGATGATCGAAAAACCTGAACTTGGATGGAACGCCTCCGCCGTTCGAGTTTTAGAATCCTTACCCACGGATGAATCTTTCCCCGCGGCCAGGGCGCTATGGGGTGAACATGGCTTGGATGAAATCCTAGCTAGGATTCTTGCCAAAAACCCGGAGCAGCAGGACCTTCCGAAATTCGTAAGTATACTGCGCCAGATTTCCAATGATGATCTGCCTGAGATTTTAAACGCCCTTGAAAAGCTATCCCCTTTGAAGGAAAAGGATCTATTAATCCTGGCCCAAAAGCTGCCTAATCTCCCGGGTGAACCAAAATACAAGGGTCTGCAGGAAAAAATCTTCTCGATCTTGCGGAAACATTGGACCAATGGCCCTGAAAGCAACTCATCCATGGATTGGATTAACTGGGCGAGGGAGCATGACACTAAACTTTTGGACTCCCTTACAAAATCCGGAAGCATAAGCTTGGAGCAATGGAAGACGCGTTTTGACAAGATCAACTGGAATGCTGGTGATGCGAGCAAAGGCGGGAGGATTTTTTCACAATGTAAATGCGCCTCCTGTCATTCAGGTTCCCAGGCGCTTGGCCCCGTTCTCGAGGGAGTCACCCAGCGTTTCTCCCAGCTTGATTTATTGAATGCGATCATTCACCCGGACAAGGATGTTCCAAACCGCTACCGGGCAATCGCCTATACAACAACCAAAGGTCAGATCGTTTTGGGTTTGGTGGTTTATGAATCCGCGGATGGGGTTCTGTTACAGACTTCCAGCGGCGAAGCCAAGCGACTTGCGGGAAATGAAATCACCCTGAGGCAGCAAACCCAAAGATCCCTCATGCCCGCTGGTTTGCTTGATGAGGCAAAGGACCAGGAAATAGCAGATTTATTCGCGTACTTGAAAAGCCTGGGTAAAAAAGGCAAATAACAAATCAACTGTTGTTAATACCTCCACTCTTAACCATGAAAATGGAAATTTAGGCAAGATGGTTCCCATCCTTCGGCATAAATATAGGTTCGTCTAGCTTAAAAAATAGCTGCCCGATACTATTTCAAGTGCTTTTATTTCAATGGATTGCGCGGGTGAGTGGTGAAACCAAGAATTGTATTTGTCCATGATTGGCTAACGGGAATGCGGGGCGGGGAAAAATGCCTGGAGTCGCTTTGCAGGCTGTTTCCCGATGCAGGTTTATACACCTTGCTTCATAAAAAAGGCGCTCTCTCACCCACCATCGAAAAGCTGGAACCCAAGACATCCTGGTTGGGCAAGCTTCCGGGTGTGCACTCCTACTATCGGTATTTATTACCTTTAATGCCCAGCGCGATTGAATCAATCAAAATCCCCGAATGCGACCTGGTCGTAAGCCTGAGTCATTGCGTCGCGAAGGGAATAGTCCCGCCAAAGGGAGTGCCGCATTTATGCTATTGCTTCACCCCAGTGAGATACGCCTGGCATTTGCGCGATGATTATTTTGGAGTGGGTGAAAAACCCAGCCTGAAGAAAAGACTGGCTGAACCAATATTGAACAGTATCAGGAGATGGGACAAAAAGTCATCTGACAGGGTAAGCCACTTTGTCGCCATCAGCAAAACAATCCAATCCCGCATAAGTGATTGTTATGCCCGGGAAAGCTCGGTGGTTTATCCCCCGGTGGACACTGATTTTTATGTACCCGCCGGCATTGAAAGGGAAGATTTTTATCTCGTGGTTTCCGCATTCGCCCCTTACAAGCGAATCGACCTTGCAATTGAAGCATGCAGGAAATTGAATAAAAAACTGGTGATCATAGGCACTGGCCAGGATGAAAAAAGACTCCGCGCTTTGGCGGGACCTCAAACCTATTTTTTGGGCTGGCAGACAGATGCATCAATACGGGAACACATGCAGCGCTGCAAGGCCCTGCTTTTCCCGGGATTTGAAGACTTTGGAATCGTTCCTGTCGAGGCGCAGGCGTGTGGAACCCCTGTGATCGCGTTGGGTAAAGGTGGGGCAACGGAAACAATCATTGGCAATGAACCAGGGAATGATCCTACCGGACTTTTCTTCACGGAACCCACCGTGGAATGCATGACCTTGGCCATCATGGATTTTGAAAAAGAAAGAAACCAATACAACCCACAATCGGCCCGTAAATTTGCAACTAACTTCAATGAGAAAAACTTCCAGCACGGCATGCTTGATGAGATATCAAAATTTGTATCCAACCCCAATGCATCCAGATTCGCCGCGTGATGGGTGGTGCCAAGTCCGCATATCATTTTCAGGCAAGTGTTCGGGCCACCCTGAAACCACTGCCATCACTTGATTGTTCAGGTTTTAATCCGCCACGATGGGCGCTCCGCAGAACATCTCCCGGATAATAAAATGCCCCGCCACGCAACACCCTGCTGGACATGTCATCAAGAACACGAACATCAGCCTTGATGTCCTCCACCAAGGTCGCGTCAGGGTAGGGTTGAAGAAGATCCTGCACCCACTGGTAAACATTTCCCGCCATGTCAAAAAATCCAAGGTCATTAGGCTTGAAATGCCCGACGGGTGAGACCCGATTTTTTGAATTATTCTGATAACAACCAAATTGATCCAGGTGCGAGGCATCAGTCCCGAAAAACCAGGGGGTTTTGGTACCGGCCCTCGAGCAGTATTCCCATTCCGCCTCGGTGGGAAGCCTGTAACCTTTTTTCCTGAGAAAATCATTTGCCACGCGCATACCGGCCGCATACAAACCTTTGTCATTGGGCAGATAGCACCATTCAGACTTTGGAATATTTTCCTGTTCATTAAGCCAGTTACAAAACTCGGCTGCCTGATACCAGGAAACACCATTCACCGGGTTATCCGCTCCCTTGGAGGCGCGCGCGCCTTGGAAGGTGGGGTTGAATTTCAAGTATTGCTCCATGGTGACAACTTTTTGAGCGACAGCAAAAGATCTGGGTATCACCACTTCATGAAGTTTCTCATTTTCATGCCTGCCCACCTCATCCAATGGCGAACCCATCAAAAACCTGACCGGCCCCTTTATGCTGATAAGGCATTGACCAAGGTTATTCACATGCCAGTTTCTTGGGCTTTCAGAACCTAGTCTTATATCCCTGGTCGATTTGTCACATAAATGCCCCAGCCCGAGCTTTTGTCTTAAAATCCAATCCAACGCACCATGCACTCCGGAATCCGGGTGATTCTGATACAACTCAAGCAGGTGATCCAACCATTGCTTTTTTTGGGACTCGGGAACCTCAGAAAAATTCATTCCACCTAGGGTCAGGATCATCGAGGCCTTTGCGCCCGAATTGGTTTCATCTCGAATTTTTTCGTAAAATATCGCGGGCCGTGCACCAAGTTCGCAAACCAACGACTGGGCTGTCGTGCGGGGGGTTTCATCAACAGCGTTCAAGAAAATACTGAATCCCTCGGTATCTTCAAGCACCAATTGCAGGGCTGCAGCCATCCCCTTGCGTGTCTCTGCAATCGCTTTTTCCTGTGGATTATTTGTGGCGACAACAGCCGCCCGAAATCTCTTCAAATAGGGGATCATTTTATCCCTGATGGGCAAAATCTTGTTGAAGATTACTTTTTCACCGCCCCGTGGTGCGCTTAAAAAAAGATGAAACAAAATCCTTTCATTATCGCTTGCATACTCCAACGCAATCGCATTCGCGTAATTTCGTTGCATTACCGGGTTGGCGACATCCTGTCCAAATGAAACCAATTTATGCAGCAACAATTTCTGAATGGGCTTGAATATTTCCACCCACTCCCCCAGATAAATCAAATCCTGCGCCACCAACCTATTGATAATTCCCGGAAGAATCTTTTCGAACAATGGCGAGGATGTCTGCCATAATGCAAGCGCGCCTGCGATCCTGAGGTTCACAGAGTTATCAAGTTCAGGCAATCGTGCGAATTTTTGTTCAAGAAGTGGAATCACGACTTCAGCATATGGCGCTAGTCTCTGGCGGATAACCATGAAATCCTGGGGGTTCGCAGCCAAAAGCGGATCAACCAGTAATTTCGCATAGGATGGGTCTGCAGGGAGAAGGGCAAGCAAAACCTTGGTTTTTGCGGCATCACCATCCTTGATGTCGTATAGTTGTTGCTCAAGCAAAGGCCGGGTGCGGGAAAACTCCTTGTCAGAATTCGCCAATGCGGACTGCAGCGTTGCTCCCCCCGATTCCAAGACCTTGGAGACACTTTCCATGCCGGGGGCATCAACATTCCTGGATTTATTTAAGCCGCTTCCCGTTGTCGAGGAGGATGTTGACGAAGAGGAGGGAAAATTGGAAAAAACAGAATCTCCAGCGATTTTCGTGCTGGCACCGACATCCACCTGTCTCAAATAATTTTTGAGGTCCTCTGCAAAATCAAGTCCGGTAAGGTATCGGTCATCGAGGTTCTTATTCAAAGCCTTAAGGCAGATCCTCTCCAATTCTTTTGGAATCGAATCATTTATCTGCCTGGGTGGCCTTGCAGCAACCCGGATGATTTGCTGAAGGGTGAGCGACACGGTTTTCGCCTCAAAAGGCCTGCGCCCCGCGAGAAATTCATAAAGGATCACCCCAAGGCTGAAAATATCCGTGCGACCATCAACCATATGAGCCTGCCCGGAAGCCTGCTCAGGGCTCATGTAAGCTGGCGTGCCAAGTAATCCGGTCGTCAGGTCAAACAATTCATCAGTTAGGGCAAGTCCGAAATCCGCGATAAACAAATTGCCCTTTGAATCCAGAAGAATGTTATCAGGTTTGATATCCCGATGAACCAATCCTCGTACATGGGCATGGTGCAATGCCTCTGCAATAATTGCAATCCATTTTGCGATGTCTGGGAAAGAGTGGGGGCCATTGGCAATGACTTTTGACAGGTTTCCGCCATCCAGATATTTGGAAATAATGAAAACTCCCTCGGATTGGGAGTTTATCACATCATAAACGGGTACGATGTTTGGATGATCAAGCTTAGCAAGCATCCTCGCTTCGGAAAGAAAGGTTTCAAATTGTTTCTTGTTTTGGGAAGGGTTCTTCGCAACCTTGACCGCGACCAGTCTTCCAAGTTGCTCATCCTTAGCAAGGTAAACTTTGCCAAAGGTGCCGGTGCCCAATAACTTGAGCACTTGAAACCGATTGAGCAGCAAATTACCCGTGGTGATTTTTGGTTCGGAATCCTGTAATCCCTGGTGGCTGATGTTTTCAACAAACCGAGTCGCCATCAGTTCATTTGAACCATCCGGCTCCAAATATTGCGTTTCGTGAAACTCAGAACCATCTTTATTAAGATCTTTAGGATTCATAAACCTAATTCAAATAAAACACTGCAATTTAATACATTTTTATCTTAAAACAAAAGCGAAGTCATTACTAGAAAAGATTTTAATTTAAACGAGATCGTTTGCATGGAACTCAAATAAAAAGAGAGGGGTATTATTACCCCCCTCTTTCAAGATTTTAACAAATCACAAACAATTTAATTAGCTGCAGCACTTTCTGCTGGAAAGACGGCTGCCAAGGTTCAAACCTCGACCGCATTTCTTTTCGCAGCAAGCAGTCTTTTCGCAAGCTGGCTTGCATTCAACTGGCTTGCATTCAACTGGCTTAGCAGCAACTGGCTTACGAACACATACCTTGACGGTGGTTTCGTAAGGAACTCTTTCGCAATATTGAACTTTGCGCTTTTCCTTGACTTGCTTCATTTCGCATACGCGAACCTTGCATTCGGTGACTTTTTCTTCCTTCTTCCAAGAGCAAACCTTAACGGTTACTTCCTTGGTTTCAGGAACGCATTCGTAAACGGTGCATTTTACTTTTTCGGTTACCATCTGCCTCTGGCAGCAAGTACGGGTACGGCCAGTGCAAGGATCGCAAGTTGTAACAGGAACGCGAACGCACTTTGTCACTTCCCTTTCAACTTCCTTTGGAACCCTCTTGTAGGTGGTGCAGGTTCTTTTTTCTTCTTTCCAAACAGGTACACAAACAGTGGTGGTGTACTTGCGAACTTCATCACGATATTCAGGCTTGCATACGGTGACTTCGATTTCTTTTTCCTTGGTTACGGTCTTGTAGCAGGTGACTTTGCGTTCTTCCCATGTCATTTCGCATGGCTGAGCGCAAGAGGTATTGCAGGATTTACGACCACCAAAAGCCTTTGCATTAGCTGGCAACATAGCCAAGCTAGCAATTGCTACAAAGGCAACAGACAACAAAAACTTCTTCATCTGACAAATCTCCCAGAAAATAAACATGGATGTATAAACCTCCCCAGAAATCATAGGTTAGAGAAGATTTTATCTCTAGGCAACAAATTTAATTAAAAAAATATAAAAAGTTTAGGAACTATAGGTCTTATTTAACGATTGTATCATATTAAACCAAAGTATACTATGTTTCACTTCTTCTCCCACTCATTATAAATTGATCAATGAGAAATTAATAATCACATATAAGTCTATATGAATTAATAACTTACGAATTGAATTGCTTCTTACTCAAATCAACCAAAGGTGTTCCACCAATTTTAGATGCCACCTGCGCCGCTAGATAATTTGCTTCACTAATCGCCCTACGAAGCGGTTTACCTTTTAAAAATCCCACTAGAAGTGCCGCGGTGAAAGAATCTCCAGCACCTATCGTATCTGCAACTTCAATTTTATGCCCCTGCAGGTAAATCCGCTCTTTTTTAGTGTGCACCAAGCAACCGTTTTCACCCAGTGTCAATGCGGCGAGGTCTAACTCATAACGCTTACGCAATATTTCAAGCGATTCCTTGAGATCATCCCCCCTTAAGCCAAGGAGGTCTGTCAAGGTTTCTAATTCCTGCTCGTTAAGCTTGACCCAGTTCGCCTTGAATAGAGACTCCTCTAAAATTTCGCGGGTGTGATAATGCTGCCTCAAGTTGATATCAAAAACTTTGATTGTTTTTTTTGGGCAACACTCCAGGAATTTTTGCAATGTTTGCCGGGTAACCGAGTTTCGCTGGCACAAAGTTCCAAAACAAACTGCGGCACAATTTTCCGCAAGGGCCTTAATTTCATCATTCCATTCCAGGTTATCCCAGGCAACATTATTCGTAATCTCATATTCAGGCTGTCCCTGGGGATCCACCTTCACTAGCACTGTTCCAGTGGGATTGAATCTATCTACCTGCAGGAAATCAGACCTTATCCCTAGTTCCATGCTTTTTTGGATCAATTCAATTCCAAGTGCATCTTCACCAACCCTGCTAACCATGATTGCGGGCCAACCCAACTGATGACAATGGAAGGTGAAATTAAAGGGAGCCCCGCCCGCTTGCTTGCCGGAAGGCAACATATCCCATAGTATCTCACCAAAGCCCACAATAGGTTGCAAAGCGAAACTCCCAGGCAAAAAATCAAAAGGGAAGAACCGGATATCCTGCCAAATGACCGATACCATCAACCAAGCCAATAATGCTTAGTACTATGAGAACAAATTTCACAAGATAAACACCCAGAAACGCTATTTTTTGCCTTAACCAATCAAGGACCCACCGATTGGAATCAGGAATTAAAATCGACAAAAAAGTGATTGCAAGCAAAGGTACCACATGAAAAACATTGAAAATTAAAATAGCAATCAGGGTGTTTTGTAAACTGACACGCGCTTGATGAATTTGTTGCAGCATTGCAAAATAAGGAAGAGAAAGCGGAAACTCAATTATCGCAACCGTGGATGATGCGATAAATACATTCAGAAATGTTATCTGATTCATTTCTTTAAAATCTTCTGTTTTAACCTTCAATGTGACGCCAAAATAAAACAGCACAATGGCTAAAAACACTTCCAACACATGATCAACGGTCGAGTCCTTGGGAAGTAGGCTCTGCAACCATGAAGCCAACCCGAAATAAACCAAACCTCCAAAAACTATGAAAACTGCAAAGAATGCTGCAGACACCCCCAAAGCTGGAAAAATATTTTTTCTGTTTTTTAAACTTAACACCAGTAATGTGATACCTGTTGGGCTAATCCCGTTCATGGTACCGACCAGCATTGCCGCCAAAAATAAATACCAAACTTCCATTAATCCGCCAAGGAAATCAAATAGTTAAAAATCAAATAAGCACTGTTGTTTAGGATACTAAAGCAATTGTTTATGTAATTGATTCAAGGTAATTACCCAGCTTTGTTTAAAGACAAGACCTAAACCAAAACATAAACTATTGCAAAGTAATAGCTTACAACAATCGCAGCAGGGGTGATATTTTAAAAAATTCCAATTAGACTGCTAATATTGCACAATCTTTTAAATGTATTGTGATCTACACATGACATAAATCACAAGAAGCAATACAATGGCATTTTGATGGGGCTATAGCTCAACGGCAGAGCAGGGAACTCATAATTCCTTGGTTCCTGGTTCGAATCCAGGTAGCCCCACTTCTTATTTGAAGACTTCTTTATCGCATGCTTTGCCAAATCATAATTAAAATCAATTCCCTGATTGTTCAAATCATACAAAGCAAAATATTACTTTGCTTTACAGGATACTTTCATGCAAAAATATGCCAATCAAGATGAGACAAGCCAATTAATAATCCCCCCAAGATAAATTTCAAAGACTTGAGGTGACTTATGAAGTATCCACATCGAGGACTCGCCCCGCTATTCATGCTTTTGATGCTTGTCATCGGGGCGATTGCAACTGCGGAAGAATTTCGTTTTCCAGTTGAATCCAATCTGAGCGCTGGGATAGCCAAGGTTGATATCACCCCTGCCCCAACCACTCCAGTTGTGGGACATGTGAGACCAACAAATGGTGTACGCGATCCTATTCGCGCAGGAGTTTTAATTCTTAATAACAAAGAAACTCAAGTTGCGATTGTCACCCTGGATTTAATCAGCGCTTCAAGCGACATGGTTCAACAACTCAGGGAGGCGATTTCCAGCAGGACAAAAACCCCTGAAAAAAACATCATGATAGCGACATCCCACAACCACTCCGGACCGGGTTGGAACAATGAGTTGGAATGGAGCCGGAATGCAACCAAGAAAATAGCTGATGCATCAGAAGAAGCGGCAAAATCAATGCGCCCTGTCAACATTGGTTACGGGGAAGATCGAATTGATTTCAACATCAACCGAAGAAAAGTAATTGATGGAAGAGCAATGGTCAGGCTGGACCCGGATGGGCCATGTGATCACCGGGTGAAAGTTCTCCGATTTGACGATGGAAAATCTTTGGAACCCATGGGCATTCTTATGCATGCCGTGTGTCACCCTTGCGTATTCACCTGGGGAGACAAATTAACACCGCCCCACCCCGGTGGTTTTCCAAAAATAAGCGCGGATTTTCCAGGCGAAGCCCAGAGTTTTGTGGAAAAGGTTTATGGCACAAAAACCCAAGCCATGTTCCTCCAGGGTTGCGCGGGTGATATCAGGCCCAACCTGCCTGGTTTTCCCTATCGTTGCGGCGATGAAGCCGACATCAAATGGGCGGGGCGAAGCCTGGGATGCGCCGTGGTTCGCGCGTCCGACAAAAGTGTGGTTCGTGAAGAACTTGCAAAACGAAAAAAGATACTCCCGCTGAAATGCGCGACAAGTGTGATAGAACTTCCCGGGAAAAAAGAGAAGTTGAATTGTGAAATGCAAGCGATGCGAGTTGGTGATTTCCTCCTGTTAACCATCCCTGGTGAACCCATGGTTGAATATGGATTCAAGATAGAGAAGGCAATCGCGGATCGGGCGACACCAATAATCATCGGCTACGCCAATGGTAATTTGGGATATATCTGCACAGCGGAGTCACACAAATACGGTGGCTACGAACCCAACATGTCACCATTGCTACCAGAAGCGGAGCCATTGATACTTGCTGAAATTGGCCGGTTGGCGGACAAAGTCCTTGCGGATGTTTTTGAATCCTTCAAACCTGAAAAAAAATAAAGGTGTCAAATCAACCGGCCCCTCCATTCGTATTTAAATTTGTTTTCTGGTTCCAAGGACAACGAACCAAGGAGTAATATCATGCGCGTTTTAAGCTTTGTCATTTTTGGAACACTGGCAGTGATCGCAAATACCGCGGAACCAAAATCATTGCAACCCCTGAGCCAGGCATTGACAATGCATGCTTCATTCGACAGTGAAATTCATGCTGATTTTTCACTGGGGGATCGATTTGGATACTTCCGCACAGGGAAAGAGAACATCAAGGCCAAGCCGAACCAGGAAATAAAAATATCGGAGGGATCTGGAAAGTTCGGAAGTTCACTTTGGTTTCCCAAAAAAGGGAATTCCAGGCCACAATACAACGGGCTCAAAGTTTTGAATTACAATGACAAAAACTGGAGCAGCACGGTGTCAGTATGGCTGAAACTCGACCCTGACAAGGATTTGGAACCGGGGTATTGCGACCCGGTTCAAATCGTGGGCGATGACACCAAAAAAGGATTTATTTTTCTAGAGTGGTCCAAGGATGAATCACCCCGTTATTTTCGTTACGCCATCCGCCCCTTATTCAATATTTGGAATCCCACGAATGTCCAATGGGCGGATATACCTTTCAATAAAAGACCCATGGTCCAGGTTGAAAAAGCACCCTTTTCAAGGAACACCTGGACCCATGTTGTTTTCACCTTGGAAAATATCAATGACAAGGGCCAGAAGCCAAAGGGACAACTATTTATAAACGGAAAGCTCCAAGGTAGCATCGAGAACTGGGATCTCACCTTTGGATGGGACCCAAACCAGGTTTTACTGGTGCTGGGCGCTGCTTATGTCGGCCATATGGATGACCTTGGTGTCTTCAACCGGGCATTGACCGCATCCGAGGTAAATCAATTATTTGAATTGAAAAGAGGCCTGGCGGAACTTTACGCCAGGCCCTGATCGCGAAACCTTTAATTAACTTAAGATAAAGCCTAGTTGGTCAGGCGCTTTACCTTCATGAGATCATCTTCCGCCTCTTTGTCTTTTCCAAGGGCTTTGAAGGCGTTTGCCCGATTATTAAAAAGTTTTGCATCCCCCGGGGATAACTCAATCGCCTTGGTGTAATCCAAAATAGCATCGGTGTAATTTTTCATGGCAAAGGCGCTATTTCCACGGTGGTTGTAAGCGGCGGTGTAAGTTGGATTCAAAGCGATGGCCTTTGTAAAATCCGCGATAGATTCCGCATATTTTTTTTGATCTGCATAAGCCAGACCCCGATGATTCAACGCCTCATGATCCTTGGGATTAATCTCGATCAGCTTGGAAAAATCAGCTACCGCCTCGGACTGCTTTCGCTGGTTGTAATAAATAATCCCACGATTATGGTAGGCATGCACATATTTAGGATCTAGCTGAATAGCTTTTGAATACTGCGTGAGCGCCTCGGAGAAATTCAACTTGTTGGCTTCCGCAACACCTTTGTTAAAAGCCTCGACGGCACCCTTATTAACCGCAGGTGCCTGGCCAAATGAGGACAAGCTTAACAATAAACCCATTACAAGACTTAACATCATTAATCTTCGCATGTTGCACCTAATATGAACCGCTAAAACAAAACACCTGTTTGGTATTTTACTCAAAGCCTAACTACGGTAAAGGCAATTATGAGCAGCATTTAACATGACCATACCAAGACCACCAACCAGACAATAAAACCGTAATCAATTCCCCAGTTTAGTACGGGGGAAAAAATCAACTCAGCACCAATGGACCATCCTTGCAATAATCAGGATTTCCAAATGATGAGACCTTATGACCGAATCCATGCGCCATCGCCATCAAAAGACGATTATGGGCAATGCGAGGAAACTTAAGTGATCTTCCAGTTTTCCAACCAAGGTTACCGCCGACCATCACAAACGGAATATTATCAAGCGTATGTGAGTTTCCTTTGCCAAGTTCATTTGTCCAAACAAGGAGGGTGTTATCCAGCATGGAACCGGAGCCATTTGGTTCAGGTGTTTCCTGCAGTTTTTTGGCAAAGTATGCGATTTCCTCACAGAACCATTTGTTAATCTTCACCAATTTTTCAACAGCGACCTTGTTGGTATCAGGCTCATGGGACAATTGATGATGACCTTCATCAACACCAAGCCATTTCATTCGGGCACCACCAACCGAGTTGGTGAACTGGAAGGTGGCAACACGGTTGAAATCAGCCATCAAACTATTGTGCAAAAGATCAAGCTGCATCCTGCTAATCTTGGGAAGGTTGTCATTTTCCTCACGAATGCCAGGCTCAAGCTTGAGCATCGCATGAACAGTGGCCCCCTTCATGGCCCGGATTTCTTTTTCCATCTCACGAACAAATCCCGCGTGTTCCTCAAGGATTTTTCGGTCCTCTTTGCCAACCAAGCTGGAAACCTTCTTCAAATCAGCAATCACAGGATCAAGGACACTTCCAAGGATTTCCTTGTCTTTTGTTTTCCCGTAAAGTTTTGAAAACAACTGGTATGGATCATCAATTGGGGTGACCGGCTTGTTGGCCGCACTATATGACATGCGAGTCCAGGTGTCGGCTCGGTCAGGAACCAAGACCCCAAGCTCAAGTGATCCAAACCTTGTACGGGTGGATTCAGACTTCTGCAAATATTGTTTGATTTCCTGGTCGATGGACAAACCATTTGCCCAACCAGCAGGAGTATGGGAACCGCCCTGAACATTTCCCGGAAGCAATTCGATACCAGTCAAAAGACAACCAATACCCCTCATGTGATTGTCACCATCTCCCCGAACCTTGTCACAAACCCCGTTGAGCACCAGAGTTTGTTTTTTGAATGGATCTAGAGGGGAAAGTATTTCCTTGAAATTAAAATTTTCACCTTCCTCGTTAGGCCAGAAAGAGTCGGGAATCACCCCATTCGGGGAGAAAAAAATCACCATTCTCTGTTTTTTTTGATTATTGCCGGGCAAAGCCAAGGCTTCCAAGTTTCCCAAAAAAGGGAAAGCTGCCGCGCTAATGCCGGTATTTTTTAAAAAATCACGCCGATTGAAAGGTTTATTTGCCATGGATTGACTCCTATTTCATAAATATTTTAACATGAAATCATGACTTTTGCTAAGGTTGTTTGCTTGCTTCCTGCGGGTTTCCACTTAGGCTGGCGGTACAAGCCAACCGGGTGATCTCGGCGGCAAGTTTACGCATGTTTAATGAGTTTTCACGAAAATACATGGTTAGTTTTCCCAAGGTTTCAGACCCATAAGCCCGGGTGGGCTGTTTCAACAAATGATGAAACATATGCTCTGTAAACGCCCTTTGGGCATCTGGACTATCAGCAAGAAACAATCCAAGGCCAACGGCGTTTTCCAGAATGATTTTTTTCCCATCCCTTGCAACATACCAACCGGTGCTGTCAACAACTTTGGAATTGTCTTTTTCGCGTAACCGGCCCACTGCGTCAAATTTTTCCAAAGTAAAACCAAGTGAATTGATTGTCCCATGACAAGTCATGCAATCCCCACCTTTGGTTTGAAGAACAACTCTTTCCCTGGTTGTAAGGGATGGATGAAGGCTGGCGGCAAAAGGCGCGGCAGCCTCGGGCGGTGGTTTGAGGTTCACTCCAAGGAGACTGCGCGCCACAAAAACCCCCCGGTGAATCGGGGAAGATTCCGCGCTGTAAGAAAGCATGCTCAACATGTAAGGATGGGTCACGACACCCGCCCTTTGCCCCATGTCAAGGTTGTATTTCTCAAAACCAACCTTCGGAGGATTTTTTTGCTGGTAGAATCTTGCGACCCGATCATTCATGTAAAAACCCTGCTCATTGAACAGTCGCTTGAAATCACTTTTTTTATCCCAGAATATCTCGTCAATCGACATATCCAAAGATATTCGAAGATCTGATTCAAGCTTGGAATCAAACCCCGGGAATCGGGAAGAATCCTTGTTAAGTTCATGAGCCTGGTTTAGCAGTAGTATTTCGTGAAAGAAGCCGCGTATTTTCTCACGTGCTCGACTATCAGATAACATGCGCTCTATTTCAGTGCCCAAAAACTCCGGAGTTTTCAACTTTCCCGAAGCTTCCGCATCAAGCAACTGCTGATCAGGCATGGAATCCCATAATGTGAATGAGAGCTGACTTGCAAGGGCACCACCCTGCCCTTCATTTCGATAAAGGAAATGCGGGGATTTCAAAACCCAAACCAAAATTCTTAAAGCCCCATCCTGAATATCACTGGAAGCTTTCAATACACTTTTGACATGATCAGTCTCACTGGAAGATAATTTCCTTCGAAATGCCCTGCCTGCAAACTTTACAAGAAAATCCTCAACCTTTTCCCCGCGCTGGGATTCCCCATCCTTGGACTTTGAAAATTCAGACAACTTTCCGGATACATATTTCGCCGCTTCCAATGCCCCCTCAGTGGTTGCTTGGTCCCATTCCTTGGAAACTGTCGCACCTCTTTCCCATCCCAGACTACCATCATCAGGAGGAAACACCGTGGTGCTGATGAATAATTCGGGGGTGGCGGCGGTGGAAAAATATTCCCCAGGACATATCTCCAATGAACCGCCCGGTTTTTTCCACAACAATTTCACAAATGAGGGTTGCACAACCTTCGGTTTTTTATTGTCGTTAACGCCCTGCTTGGCCTTGGTGAATTCCAATCTCACGGAATAAGAACGACCTGACACCAGGTAGATACTTCCCTTGTATTCCGTTTCATTTCCGGATTTCACCCAGGCATCCACAAGCGGCGTGTTATTGTCATTAACCCAAAGACGGACCGCATGGCTTGAATGAATAGCAAATTCATAATACCCAGTCTCCGGCGCAAATATCGCCCCAGCCCAACGAATTGTGAATTCGCCCGGTTCCATTTTTCCGGGAATCGGACTTTCTTCCTTGAAATCAAAGTCGATGCCCGCATCAACCCGCGATTCCACCAAGTCGGCCTTGTTGAAGTTTCTGGATTTATAGTAATCGCCTCGAACACCCTTGTTTTTTTCCGCTGCATTATTGGAACCACCACGAAAACTTCCAACCAAATCCATAAGGCTGTTACGGTACTGCCTGACCGTCAGCCGGCTTAGCTCGACCCGGGCGGGACGATTTCTTTCCCTTGCTATCGAAGAGTAAAAAAGGTCATGAATGTAAACACTCACTGCAAACGCGTCTTCTGGAGACAAACTGCCGGGGTCCTCTTTCGGCATTGTCTCCTCAATGATTTTGGAAAGTTGATTGGGGGTCAAATCACCGAAAAGCTGCTTGTTATATTTTCCTTTGACTCCCATACCATTAGGTCCATGGCAGGAAACACACTTAGTTTGATAAATCTTCTTGCCATCAGGCGCGCTAAAAACAAAGCCCGGTAAAAGCAAAAACGAGGCGATAATCCTCAGGGAAAAATCGAACATATGACATATATCGGTCTTCGTATCTAATTTCATTGGAGCCTTAGTTGAACTCAAAAAGGAATGACAACTAAATTCTATTTTAACTTATCGGATTTTCACATGAAAAAGCTACAATTGAAGCGCTTTTAATTAAGAAAGTATGAGAGCCAATGAATTGGCTTTTAATTGACTTTGTTCAAAATCCGATATAAACTCCGAATATATTTTAATGCAATGAGCCTGCCAAAAGACATCACTCAATTTTCTCCAACTATTCAGGCCATGTCATGGTTTCGAAATCAACTTTTTACTACTCGAAAATAATAGCATTGATCGTGCTTTCTGTCGGTTCATTATGTCTTGCCCATGGGATGGTGACCATTAATGAATCAACACCTCTCAGGACCATCATCGACAACCATGTTTCAAATCATTGGAAGGAAGAAAAAATCACGCATCAGGGCAGATGTGATGACTCAACATTTCTGCGAAGGATTTACTTGGATTTATGGGGAACCATTCCAAGCCACGATGAAGCGAAAACTTTCCTAAATGATCAAGATCCGAAAAAGCGTGAAAAACTTATAACATTTCTTTTAAGTGATCCCCAGTTCATACAAAACCAGACAAACCAATGGGACTTGATCTTATTCGGCCGCAATCCACCAAACCAGGATGCAACCAGAAACAGAACTCCTTTCAAGCAATGGTTGAGCGAAAAATTCAAAACCAATCAACCTTTTGACCAATGGGTACGGGAATTGATAATTGCAGAACAAGAGGGTTCCGAGTTGTTTTACGCGCAATTCAACAACAAACCCGAGGACCTCACGGAATCATTCAGCCGTATCTTTCTTGGAACCCAAATTCAATGCGCGCGATGTCACGACCACCCCTTCACAGAGTTATCCCAGAAGGATTTTTATGGGATGACGGGATTCTTTGTGCGGTTGGTGGTGATGGATCAAGGTTCCTCTGGAAGTGGCGAGAAACAATTTAAAAAATTCAAGATTGGGGAAAAAAGCAGTGGGGAAGTATTATTTTCAGGCAACCAGAAAGAGTTGAAGCCCGGTAAAAAAGGCGAGCCTGTGAAACCAAAGTTCCTTTCAGGGGCATTACTTGAAGAACCACCCCTGCCTGGCAACTTCAAGGAACCTGAATTCAAAACCGGCACCAAATCATTACCCAAACCTCTTTTCTCAAGGAAAGAAAAACTTGCTGACTGGACAACTGCTTCCAACAACCCTTTTTTTGCAAGGGCTGCAGTCAACAGGATTTGGAGCCAGTTCATGGGAAGGGGCATTGTTCATCCCGTTGATGATTTCGGATCACAGACAAAGCCCATCCTTCCTGACCTGCTGGATACTCTCACCAAACAGTTCATCGATCATAAATTCGACATGAAATGGTTGATTAATGAACTGGTGAACAGCCAGACCTATCAACTTGATGGCAAGGGTGAAAACAAGGATTCCCTTCCCGCACATTTTGAAAGAGCCCGTATAAGGCCACTTTCAGCGGAAGAAATAATGGCTGCTATGAAAACCGCGGGAGGAGACCCCTCTTTTAAAAGTGAAGGATCGACCGGGGAATATTTTCGCAGGTATTTCGGTGAACCCACCAATGGTTTGGGTGATTTCCAAGGAAGCCTCAGCGAACACCTTTTCCTAAACAACAGCAGTAATGTCCGTGCCTTTATAAGTAGAAAAAAAGGCAATCTTGCGGATACCTTGATCCTTTCGAAGGAACCATGGGAACAACGGGTCGATAGGATGTTTCTTTCCGTTCTCACAAGGTTACCAAAGGATCCGGAGCGGGTAAAATTCACAGCATATCTGCAAAGTGATCCCAAAACAGAATCCCTTGTTGAGGAAGCAATCTGGGTCCTTATGAACATGAGTGAGTTTCGATTCAATCATTAACCCTTAAAACAATGGCAAAACCAATGAACCTGAACAACAATGGCAAATGTGAAAACATCGAGCATATATCTCGTCGAACCATGTTAAAAGCCACCCTTGCGACCGGCACAGGAAACGCCATCGCCAACTGGGGTGGGCTTTTTAATTCCCAAAGCATCGCTCAAGAGGCACAAAAGCTAGGCAAACGGTGCATTCTTCTGTGGATGAATGGTGGTGCCAGCCAGATTGATACCTTCGACATGAAACCCGGTAAATCCACAGCGGGCCCTTTTCGAGAAATCCAATCCAAACTGCCTGGCTACAAAGTTTGCGAATACCTTCCGAAGATGGCACAACAGGTTGAAAAATTGGGAATCATACGCAGCATGCGCACAGCATCCCCAGATCACCCCGATGGCATCTACCATATGCACACCTGCTACAAGCAATCCGAGCGCATGCCCCATCCTGAACTGGGCGCCATGATCGGAAAATACATTGGCAACAAAGATTCCGACCTTCCCAGCTTTGTTCGCATGGGGCCGACTGGTAACGCGGGATCAGGATACCTTGGTCCCCGCTACGAACCGTTTGGAATCGAACGCAACGGCAACATGCCATACTTCACAACCCCCTATCTTCCTCCCGCGAATGAAACCAGGCGCAATGACCTGCTTCGTTTCATGGAAAATGAAAGCAGGAAAGATAACATCACGGACGCGTTTGAAAGTCATAGGGTGGCCAAAGAAAGATCTTGGCGTTTGCTAAGGGCTAAATCCCTGTTTGACACCAGCAAAGATTGGCCTAAACACCAGGATTTATATGGGGCCAGTGATTTCGGACGGGGTTGTTTTCTGGCTCGTAAACTTGTCGAGGCGGGGGTACCCTTTGTTGAAATCGGGCAGGACAACTATGACAGTCATGCTGATAACTTCGTCTGCCATAAAGCCAATATGCAAATACTTGATCCAGCTTGGTCGGGCTTGTTGATCGACCTCGAGCGCTCAGGTCTTCTTCAGGACACCCTGGTTGTTTGGATGGGAGAAGTCGGTCGGACTCCACAGATCAACAACCGTGCTGGCCGGGATCATTTTATACGAGGATGGACAATCGTGCTTGCGGGGGGCGGGATCAAAGGCGGCGTTGTCTACGGTTCCACCGATGCTGATGGCAGGGATGTCGCTACAAATCCTGTTAGCGAGGGAGACCTGTTTGCAACCATTTACACCGCGCTTGGTGTAAACCCGAGGGCCAAGCATTATGTGGGTACCAGGCCAATCTGGGCCACTCCGGAAGGTTCAAAGCCCATCAAGGAATTGCTGGCATGAAAGAACCTGGCACAAGATCAATTAACTTTGAAAAATCAACCCTGCTTTGGTCATTAGTATGGGATGCTGACTGGGTCTCCGCGGTGAGTTTCGTGGGAGACAAACACCTTGCGGCGGGTAACAACCTGGGCGAAATCCTGCTTTGGGAAATCCCTGAAAAGCCTGAGGCACTTACTGAATCAACATCAGAAAAAAACAAGCCCAATGAAAAATCCGAGCGACCATCCTACCAAGCACCCTTGCCAACCAGGCAGATGATCGGTCATTCAAACATCATCAATCGACTGATATGTGCTGAAAACCGCTGGTTGATTAGCGCAAGCAATGATCACACCACAAAATACTGGGACTTGATGGGAACTCCATCCGGTACGGGAACTCATGTGCTTAACGCGCGAACTATTGAAGATGCAAACCGAAACAAAAATTCTGGTAAAAAAGCTCCGGCACCCATCAAGGCCGAAGTGAAAACCCAGCAACCTGCAAAAACCATCAAAGGAAATGAATGGATAGTCGGCCTAGCCATGAGCCAGGACCAATCCACCCTGATAACAGGTGATGATTCCGGCCAGGTGGTCCTGTATGATCGGGTTTCAGGCACGAAAAAAAAACATTGGCAGGTCAAGGGATGGGCCTATGCGGTGGCAATATCACCAGATCTCAAACAGGCCCTTGTCTCAGAAAGATATCCATTGGTTTTCGATTCCGGAAGGCACACCGGTTTAAAAATCTGGAACACGGAAAGCGCCACCCCCCTGCACGACCTCGGAAAAGAATTCAAGGACATGCAAATCTCCGCAGGTGCATATTCTCAAGATGGAAAGATTCTAGCAATTGGACGGGGCGGGGAGGGAGATGGGAAAATTTTCCTTCTCGATCCGTCAACAGCAAAAAAAATACGCGAACTATCACCAATTCACCAATATGGGGTAACAGACTTGTGTTTTCACCCTGATGGATTACATCTCGCTTCAACTGGAAGAGACACTGTTATCCGAATATGGAATATAGCTGACGGAAAAATGATAAAGGAACTTGGAAAACCAAGAGGGGGCCAGTTCAAGGATTGGTTTCACGCGATATCCTTTTCACCTGATGGAACCCGCGTTGCAGCCGCCGACATGGCGGGGTTCATTCACATCTGGCAATTCGGATCCTGATGATTGAATTAGAATCAAGTTTAAGCCTTGAAATTTGGAGGCAGGGTCGCCCCGGTCAAGTTACATTCGGAGAAATCGGCCTGGCCTGATTTGACTCCGGAAAGATTAGCACCCGAAAGATTTGCCTTGTAAAAATTGGCCCGGGTAAGATCAGCGTTTGAAAGATCAGCCCCACTCAAGTTCGCATTGGAAAAATTGGCACCTACCAGGCTGGCACCCTTCATCTTTGCTTTGACCAAGACTGCCTGCATCATCTTGGAACCAAACAGATTCGCGTCAATAAAGTTGCTTCCAGTCAAATCCGCCTTTGAAAAATTAGTCTCGAACAAAATAGCCTGCTGAAAATTTGTATTAACCAACAACGCACCAACAAGACTGGTATTCGATAAATCCTGCATCGAAAAATCCTTGTTGGACAAATCTGTTCTATCTGATGCCATGTTATGTCATTTCCTTATCGAGCGTAATAAAAACAGTAACATTAAACTTAATTATGTGAAACCAAAGTAGACAAGCAAGGGAATAAAATGCAATTAAATTTATCAGGGGGAATTTAATTCAAATAAAACCCATAGCCTTTGCCTCCTGCAATACTTTCAGCCCATCAGGGCAAAAGTTTTCCCGGGATATCAGGGTCTCCAAATCCATCAGTTTGACAAATTCACCGCGAACAACCTCTTCCTTCTGCAAAATAAAAGGACCATCATGGATACATCGGTAAACTTTTGCAAAAACCACGGTATGAGCATCTTCATATCGAAATGGAAAAAGATATTCCGGTTTTACTTTCACGCCCAACTCCTCAAAGCCCTCCCGGATGGCACCCAGATCAAAATTCTCCCCCGCAGCTACAACTCCGCCCGCGCACACATCCCAATGCGAGGGAAAAACATCCTTGGTCGGAGTCCTTAAATGAATGAAAATCTCCCCCCGCCCATTAAAAACAAGGATATAAACGCATCGATGTGGTAACCTTTTGGCGCGCATCTCCTGCCGGGTCGCGATGCCAATGACCTCGCCATCAAGGTTAAGAACATCCACCATTTCCTTTTTCATGCAACTATTTCCCCAGCAATTTTGCCAATTCTTCCACCTCGGTGACCATTCGGTCCAGTAGTTTCAAGCCCAGTTCCCAGAAACTGGTGTCATTAAGATCGATATTCATACGGGCAAGCAAATTCACGGGAGACTCAGAACCACCGCGGGAAAGCAAGTCCATGTACTTGGGAACAAAAGCATCCCTCTCCTGCTCATATTTTTGAACCAGTGCAAGAACCAGCAACTCACCAAAGGAATAGGCATAGCAATAAAATGGCACATGGACAAAATGGCCAATGTAAGACCACCAAAAGCCATAGTTTTCCGAGAGATTAACCGAGTCGCCAAACATCGGCTGATTAGCTTCCGTCCAAAGCGTGTTGAATCTTTCAGAGGAAAGTTCTCCCTCCTCCCTGCGGGCCTTGTGCATTTTCTGCTCAAACCTTGTGAGAACAACCTGCCTGAAAACCGTGGCAAAGCTGTCCTCGATTTTGCCGCACAGCAATGCCAGCCTGACTTTTGGATCCTTGTATTCATCAAGTAATTTTTTAAAGACAAGCATTTCCCCAAAAACACTGGCGGTTTCAGCGGTTGTGAGTGGAGTATCACATTGCAGATAGCCATTTTTTCGGGAAAGGTATTGATGCAATCCATGCCCCAGTTCATGTGCCAGGGTGGAAACATCACGCATTTTTCCGGTGTAGCTCATCAGGATATAAGGATGAACTGAGGGAACCGCGCTGGAGGAAAAAGCCCCTCCACGCTTGCCCTGCCTTAACTCGGCATCAATCCAGCTCTTTTCAAAAAATTCATCAATGATCTTTCCAGCCTCTGGCGAAAGAGCATGGTAACTATCACGAACCAGCTTTGAAGCATCTTTCCATGAAACCAGGGGCATATCACCCTGTATCGGGGCATAACGGTCATAATCTTCAAGGGAAGTTAATCCCAATAGGCGCTTCTTGAGCTTGTAATAACGATGAACGGTTGAACCATGCTTTTCTACAGAATCCATGAGTGCCTGGACCATTTCCGAGGAAGTCTCATTTGCAAGGTGCCTTGAGGACATGGGATCCGCGAATTTCCTGACCTCACAATCATTTTGATGATCCAACACCAAGGTGTTGAAAAGATAGGAAAGCAATTTGTTTTGATCCTTAAGTCCCTTGGTGATTCCCTCAGCCCCGGCTTTTCGAACACTCCTGTCAGCATCATAAAGTTTTGCGTTAATCTGTTGGAAAGAAAGTTTCTGTTCAACTCCATCTTTAACGAATGGGTATGTCATGGAAGCAACAGTCTCATCAAAAAGCCTTACAAATGCTGATCTGCCAGTCAGGGTTTTCACATCCAGGACTTTTTCCTCAGGTTCGGAAAGATAATGTGGCTTCCAAGCGCGTTTTTGCTCAAGAAAGTGCGAATACTTCAAAAGTTGCGGTGCCTTTGCCAGCCCGTTGGCAACATCATCAGGAATTGCAATCAGTTCAAGATCATAGAAAAGAAGATGCTGGTTGATTTTTGTGCGGGTCTCACGGGTCTTTGCCAGCAATGCGCCATGGGATGGTTCATCTGTCTTGGCGGCATGCACCAACGATGCGTATATCGCGGGCCTGTCCATCAACTCATAAAGTGATTCGATTTCCCTGATTGATTCCAACAAAAATGAAGCATCAGAGAGCTTTATCGAACTGATTTTACCCCGGTATTTGGATTCAAACTCACGGGCAACACGCTCCGCCTCGGAAATATCACGACTCAATTTCGGATCGTTTACGCCTGAATATAAATCATTAAGATTCCATGCGACCCCATCGGCACCACCATTATTTTCAAGACTCATTTCATTTTCCTTTATGTTTGATCAATCACTCAACCTGGTTTCCTTTTCCCAACTCACAACCCTGGCCCCAGGTTGATCATTCAAGATATTAATCAAATCCAGGATGGATTTATGCTTGTTCATCGGACAAACCATCTGGGCTGTTATCTCAGTCTCCCTAAGGGCCTCCTGCTTCACTGTTGAAAGTGATCTTAATGTAAGCTCAGGATTTGATTCCATGAATTTCACGAACAGTTCACGAATTGCTGTGTCCCTGCCGAATGTGATGACCACATTGATTTTAAAATTCAATTCCTCCTCGGAAAATCTTTCCAGGCGCAAAACCCAATTCGAAACAGGACGAAAGATAAGATGCACTAGCAATACCGTGACAGTTCCTCCCACACCAAATCCCCAGTGCCCCGAACCACATAATGCCCCAATTGCCGCGCTGCACCAAAGTGTTGCGGCAGTATTCATGCCCCGAATATTAACCCCCTGCTTAAGTATAACCCCGCCTCCAAGGAAACCAATTCCACTGATGATATAGGAGGCGATTCTGGTGGGACTGCCCACATCATGGAGCAAAAAAGTAAGCGACATGAACAGGGATGAACCAACACAAACGAGCGCATTGGTTCGAAGGCCGGCAGGATGCTGCCTGAATTCCCTTTCCAGCCCGATAAGCAAACCCAGCCCAAGTGCTGAATAAACATTGATTATAAAGTCATAGTAATCCATGATCATTTCCAATATGACCGATTGCCAATCAGAGAAACTTATTTTTCAACTTAATGATGGCATTAAACCTAATTTTGTTATGATAATGCATTCAATGTGGTTTGTATCTTGGGAAAGAATTTTTATCGAGGCAGGAAGTAATGGAATGGATTGTCCCCCTGGTGACACTTACCGGCATGGAAGTTGTTTTAGGAATCGACAATATCATATTTCTTGCCATTCTCGCGGGAAGACTCCCCAAGGAACAACGCGGCTATGCCAGGCAGATAGGTCTAGTCCTTGCATTGGGAACCAGACTTTTATTGTTATTCAGTATCGCATGGATCTTAAGCCTGCACCAAATCATATTCACCCTTCCTGATTGGATAGCGAAAACAGAGGAGGCCAGGGAAATTTCCTGGAAAGACCTCATCCTGATCGCAGGGGGACTATTCCTTATCGCAAAAAGCACATTTGAAATACATCACAAGCTTGAAGGGATCCCGGATGGACATCCGGAACAAACTCCGGGTAAAAAAAGTGGGTTTTTAATGGTGTTGGTGCAAATAGCAATACTTGACATTGTTTTTTCACTCGACTCAGTGATCACCGCAGTCGGGATGGTCCAGGAAATAGGTGTCATCATCACGGCAATGATAATCACAGTTTTAGTGATGATGATATTTGCGGGGCCGGTAAGTAACTTTGTTGAAAGACACCCCACTTTAAAGGTACTTGCACTCAGTTTCCTGATTCTTATCGGGGTATTCCTGGTGGCGGAGGGCATGGGCCAACACATCGACAAAGCATATATATACTTCGCGATGGGATTCTCTTTCATCGTTGAAATGATCAACTTGCGAGTGCGTCCATCTTGATCTATCAGGCAAGAAGCGGTGCGATCCTCGCCCGAGCGAGACTTGCGGCTTGGTCCGGGTCCTCGACATAGGGATAAAGTTCAATCGTCACCCACTCCTTGTAGCCAATCGCCTTTATCGCTTGGATCGCCGCTTTGAAGTCTATGGCACCATCGCCCGGTATTAAATGATGATGGACACGGGTGTTGGCGATATCCTCCAAATGAAAATGCTTGATGAACTTTGCCAGCCTTGGAATGGTGGATGCAGGATCATCGCCCACGCAATAGGAATGGCCAATGTCAAAGTTGCATCCAACCATGGGCGATTTAATGTGCCCCATGAATTCCAAAAACTGATCAGCAGTCTCTATCAATAAGCCCGGTTCGGGCTCGATTAAGAGCAAAACTCCCTCTTTTTCAGCATGCTCGATCACCGGTTTGAGCATTTCCACGAACAATTTTAGACCGGCACTCCAGGAACCGCCTGCTTCCACAGGGCCACCTGGTTCGGTGGTGATGCATGGAGCGCCCAATTCCTTGGCCAGCGTGAGACAGCGCATGGTGTGATCAATACGAATCTGACGATAATGTTTATCCGGCTCAATCCACGATGGATACCAATACCTCTGCCGGGGATCATTTACCGCATGCATCATGAAGGAATTAATATTTGAAATGGCAAGGTTGTTGGATTTCAGGGCATTGCGAATCCCCTGCTTTTGCTCCTCGAGCATGAAAGCCGGCCAAGCATGGGGAACATCCGCCATGATCTCTATACCCTGATATCCAAGCTTGGCGATCTTCTGGGCGGCGTCATTGAATGAAAACCGCAGATAAGCATTGCTGCTGAAAGCTAGCTTCATGATTTTTCTCCAGTAGCTTCGACATAATCCCTGAGCATTTCAAATTGCTGGAAGAAATCATGGTTGGTTTCGCCCATGGGTCCCTTGAAGAAACAAGAAAGGTGACGCATGATGCCTGATTCGCCCCTTCGTTTCGCAAAAAGGGCAAACCTCGCAAGATCAATCACCAGTGGGGCGGCCAGTATGGAGTCGCATCCCTGCCAGATGAACTGTAGGATCATCGGGGTACCAAGAAAGCCTTGATAATGAATGTGGTTCCAGGCGGTTTTCCAATCATCCATGGAGGGGATGTATTCAATGGTGACAAGGGTCTGGGGCTTGTAGCCAACAATGGAGGAAATCACCTGGTCCTTGGTTTTAATCTTGGAAGCCTTGTTTGCGGGATCATCAAGAACGATGCCATCGCGGTTGCCAAAGATATTGTGACCAACCCAGCTTAGAATCTTCCAATTTCGCAATGCGAACATCGGAGCCAGAACTGATTTCATGAGGGTTTCACCAGTTTTGCCATCCTGGCCAGCCAATGGCGCGCCCTTGATTTTTGCAAGCTCCTGTATGGCGGGAAAGGAAGCGCCCAATGACGGTGTGAAGTTAACAAAAGGCATGCCAAGCTCCACCGCGGCCCAGGCATACATGGAACTGGTGGGAAGCACATTCTCTCCGGCATCCAACGCCGCATTCATCGCCTTGAGTGTCTGGTGTTGAACACCTGTTTGAAAAGGTGGCTCAGTGGAGGCAACGCTCATCACGACCACATGCTCGAGATCATTGGCTTTCTGGAAATTTTTCAAGTCGGATTGAATACGGTCAATGGTTTGACGGGGGGTTTCTCTGGCATTGGCTTTTTCCAAGTCAGCCATCTTGGCTATGGTTGAACCGGATTCAACGGCGGAGCCCGGTTTTATATTCTTGCTCCATTCTGAAAGATCCTTTTCCGCCCCGGCAAGCATGGCGGCATCAAACACCCTGGCTTTTTGATGCATTTCTTGGGCGGTTTCAACGAAGGAACCTTTGCGGATTTCATGCCCGCCCACCACAAATGAATCCAAGGAATCAAGTTTCAAGGTTTCAAACAGAGGCAACTCCGTCACCAGAGATGTGGTGTCCGAGAGCTTGTTGCGAATGGCCGCCAGCCCAAGGGCCGCGGTCGTTCCAACACCACCACACGCACCGATCAACCACAGACCCACTTTTTTCTTAGCCATGAAATAAGACTCCAGGGAGATTTCGCTACCATATGGGAAGGACATTTAAAGTGGCAGCCTGCCAGGCATTTCCAAACCTACAACTGTTATTATCAGAACCTGATACCTCTTGGGCAAGCATGAACATTAATATGAAATAATGTTTGAAATGCTACAATGAACATAAGACAGCCAATCAAGTGCCATGGAGCAACAAATGTCCGCGGATAATTCAATATTTTGTTCGATAGATGAGGCGATCGAGGAACTCCGACTAGGCCGTATTATTGTGGTTGTGGACGACCTGAACAGGGAAAATGAGGGGGATTTGGTGATCGCCGCGGAAAAAGCAACTCCTGAAAGCATCAATTTCATGATGCGAAACGGCTGCGGTCTTGTTTGCCTGGCCATGTCAGGCGCCATTTGCAATCGCTTGAACCTCGATTTGCTTCCCTCCTCGCAATCCGAGGGGATCAGCACGCCATTCACCCCATACATTGATGCGCGAACCGGGATCACCACCGGGACATCCTCGTTTGATCGTGCCCGCACCGTGCAGGTTGCGATTGATGAAAATTCAACCCCTGCGGACCTGGTCCGGGGCAAGGGGCATGTTCCCGGGCTTAAGGCGCGGGATGGGGGAGTGCTGGTTCGTGCCGGGCATACAGAAGGCAGCGTTGATCTCGCACGGTTGGCGGGCCTCAAGGAAGCTGCGGTCATTTGCGAGGTGGTCAACCCCGATGGCAGCATGGCCAGAGTTCCCGACCTTATACCCTACTGCAAAAAACATGGCCTTAAGATGTGCACCATTGAAGACCTGATAAAATATCGCAGGCAGCGGGAAAAATTAATTCGAAGGGAAATCGAACTCAAGCTGCCCACTAAGCTGGGAAAATTTGATCTTATCGCCTATTCCTCGGTGGTTGATGCAGAGCCTCACCTGGCACTGTGCGCGGGTGGTGTTGGGATTTCAACCAATGGACAGGTTGAAATCCAGCAGGAACCGGTGCTTGTGCGCATTCACAGCCAGTGCCTTACAGGTGACATATTTGACAGCCTCCTTTGCGATTGCGGTTCCCAGTTGCATCATGCCATGCGCCAGATTGAACTCGCGGGGAAAGGCGTGCTGCTCTACATGAGGCAGGAAGGGCGCGGCATAGGATTGCTTTCCAAATTAAAGGCGTACAAACTTCAACAGGAAGAAGGCTTGGATACGGTCGAGGCCAATCAGAAACTTGGATTCGGAGCGGATTTAAGGCACTATGGAATTGGGGCGCAAATCCTTAACGACCTCGGAATCCGTGATATCAAGCTACTCACCAACAATCCCAAAAAAGTCGTGGGACTTGACGGATACGGCCTCCGCATCACTGAACGCATTCCCATCCAGATGGTCGCCAATGAAAACAACAAGCGTTATCTTGAAACAAAGAAGACCAAATTGGGACACATTTTTGATGGTACGAATTTAAAGGATGATTGAATCCTATCGACCACCCGGCTTAGGGGCAGCGACGGGCATTGAAACGCCCCTGTTAACCACAATCTCCTTCACCCACCAATCTGGAGTGGAATCCGCCCCGGCTTTATCCTCGCCAACAACCACAAAAGTGGCCTGCACCAGATACTTCGGAAAAAGCAGAAGCAAACAATCAAACTCGAACTCAATTCTGCCATCCGTGTTTCGATAGCGGGGAACTATCCCCGTTTCTACGCGAATCCATTCAGAGCCTCCCGAAATTGGGGCGGTCGGGGTATGGTCGGTCATCGGTTTGAAAGCCTTGGAAAGATATTCCAATATCCCCGCTTTCATCACGGGATCAGACCAGAAATTCTCACCAATGCGAATCAAACTGCCATCAAATAATTTTTGTGAAGCGGTAAGAAAGGCCCGGCGTTCGGGAGATTCCGCTGCTTGAACCAATGAACCACCGACCACTCCCAAGGAACTTGGAAGTGTTGCGGCAAAGCCTTTTAATAATTGACCTCGGATCTTGGGTTCCGCCATTCCATAAACTGCCGGTTCCCAAGCTTTGTTGGAGACCGCCATGCACCACTTCGATGCAAACTCCATGGCTGAGACGGATAACTCGAACTTTTTTCGGGAGTCCTCATTTATTTTAAGCTTTTGCGCAAGTCCGGTTCCATCCACCAAGACCTGCCATTGCCTGCCCTTGAATGCACCACTTGGGCTTTCCTGACCCAAAACGGTGATTGACAAATCCATCAATCCATCCGGCAAATCCACCTGGTAAACAAGCCTTACCACATAACCGCCCATCTCGTAGACAGGTGCGCTTGAAGACTTCAATGTGAACTTAGAAGATTTATCACCCGCAAACTGTATCAAGCGAACATAATCCTTGGCCTTGAAAGCAGAGTAGGACCCCTTGGACAATGGATCAGGAGCGATGTTATAAGTAATCTCAAAAGTGGTCCTTAGGTTGGATTCCTCAGAAGGGCGGGGAGGCTTCAAGGTAAGCAGGAATGCCTTGTCAATTTCACCCTTTGCAACCGTGCCAAGCCACTGCCTGACAAAAGTATCCGCTTGGTTTCTAACTGCAAAGTATGTGCCGGCATAATTAGCGACATAGCACAAAATAAAAACTGAAGTAATCTGCATCGACCAAAGCGCGAGTTTCTCGCCACCCATGGTATTGTCTGAAGACTTGATCTGGGTGTAAGCGATGTAACTTAAAAGGATGGAGAATGCCGGCCAGAAAACAACCCAGGGAGACATGATCCATGGGGTGCCAAAAAGAAACGATGCGCCAAATCCAACGACAAGGGTCAATGAAAACAAGCCACCCAATACCGCGCCTAAAATGGCAAGTATTGACAACGGCTTGTATCCCTGGTCCTGGTCAGTCGGAATGGAGTCAGAAATGAAGGATTCACCAGGGAAAGATGAAAACCCACCTGGTGAATCATTTGGTTTTTCGGTCGAATCACTCATAAAGCAACCCCGCCGATCGAAGATTCCCCAACAAGATTAATCAACGCCAAGTTCACCCGAGATATCACCAGCCATGGCCCTGCGGGCAGCATCACCTTCGCTGTTCACGCGAGCCTGGATCGCACCTGTCTTATCCAGGAATATTTTATCATCAAGGATTTCCTGAAGGACGATGGACATCCTGTCGGTATGGCGGGTTTCCACCAATGGCTTGGCGCCCTGACTTAGCATTGCGAGCCTTTTTTGAATCATGGTTGAAAGTTTGAAACGCCCGCCAACACGATTCACAATGGCTTCTTCTTTAAGTTCATCCAACATTGGCATTACCTTTCTAAAAATAACGGCCTTATAAAACCCTTGATCTTTTCCACTGCGATTTCAAGGTCATCGTTGACAACCGTGAAATCATATTCAACCGACTGTTCCAATTCCTTCTTCGCACTCGCCAGCCTTTTGACCAGCGTTTCCTCTGTCTCAGTTCCCCGCGCCCTCAATCGGGCTTCACACGCCTTCATGTCGGGCGGGACAACGAATATACTTTTGCTGATTTCCCCGGTCTTGCGTATCTGGCCGGCACCCTGGACATCTATTTCCAGCACAACCCCGGCGCCACGCAGCCTTCGGCTCTCTACCTCGGAAACCAATGTACCATAAAAATTCCCATAAACCTCAGCCCATTCAAGAAAAGATCCGGATGCGACCTCTTTCTTGAATTTATCCTTGTCCCAGAAAAAGTAGTCAACCCCATCAACCTCAAACTGCCTGATCTTGCGGGTTGTCGCTGAAACAGCCACTTCCAACGGTATTGATTTATCCTTGAGCAATTCCCTGACAAGGGTTGATTTCCCGCTGCCACTCGGCCCGGATATTATAATCAACGGCCCCTTGAAAGGCTTTCCCTTGCTATTCAACATTCTGGATCAACTCCCGAATGCGCTCCAAATCACCCTTTATCTCAACCACATGACGGGTGATCTTAACATCCGCTGCCTTCGAGCCCATCGTGTTGGTTTCCCGAACCATTTCCTGGGTCAGGAATTCCAACTTTCTCCCGGCTCCCTCCTCTTCCTGCAAAACCTTTCGGAATTGCTCAAGATGACCATCCAACCTGGTCACCTCCTCCGCGATATCGGATCGCTCCGCAAAAATGGCGACCTCCCGGATTAGGTCGGAAGGCTGAACCTGGGCTTCGGTGCTTTCCAAAAGTTTTCTTACCCGCTCAAGCAACCTATCCTTGTAAGCCTCCATCACCAAGGGGATCAACCCTTTGATCAACGAAAGGTGATCGAAAATCCTGTCTCTAAGGGTCAAAAGCTCCTGGGCCATCATCGCCCCCTCGGTGCTGCGCATCAACTGCAATTTAGCAAGCGCCGCCTCAAGGGTTTTTTCAATCTGAGGCCAATCTTCGTCCAGTGTCTTGGCACCCACCTGCCCCTCCGGAACCACCCCGGGCAGTTGCAATACATTACCCATCAAAAAACAACGGGCTTCATGTGGCAGATTGCATTCCAAAGCCAGCTTTGATACTTGATTCAAATAACCTTGCAGGACATCAAGCCTTAAGGGCTGCTCCTGCAGTCCCTTCACCCGATGAACCCTGAGGCTGACTTGGATCGTTCCCCTTCGCACCAGCTTGCGGATTACTTTTTCAAATTCCGGCTCTAAAACCTGATAGGAATCTGGCGCACGCAAAGATACTTTCAAATATCGATTATTAACAGAACGAAGCTCAAGCGCCACAGCAAGGGTTTCACCCTGATGGGAAGATTCTCCGTAGCCCGTCATGCTATAGAGCATGGGCTTTCACTTGCCCTTTAACAGGCTGTGCCTCACTTAGTTCTTTTTAGTCTCAGCCTTTTTATCATCCTTGGCTTCACCTTTGGTTTCCGCCTTGGGGGCATCCTTGACTGGATCTTTCTTCTCGTCCTTGGTTTCGGTTTCCGCCTTGGAAGTATCCTTGTTATCACCCTTGGTCTCAGCATCAGACTTGGGGGCACCTTCCACTGGCGCGCCTTCCTTGCTGATCTGGGGAAGTCCATCGGTGCTGGATACCACGGTTTTTGGCTGTACCAACCAGATCATGATAATAATCATTGCAACCCATATGCCCGCGACATAGAGGGTGATCTTGGTGAAGGCATCAGCGGTTTTTGAACCAAACGCACTCTGCCCCCCCGGACCACCAAAAGCACCGGCCAAGCCGCCGCCTTTTCCCTTTTGAATCAATATCAATAGGATCAAAAACAAACTCACAAGCCAGATCAGCACATTTAAAATAGGGGGAAACCATTCCAAGAGAGCAAAGGTTGGTGCCATCATTCTTTTTCAACCTGAATATAAGGTATCTGGAAAAAACATCTCAATATTTAAAGATTAACATGAATCTCAAGTAGAAATTATAGAAATCCCAAGGGCAACTGAGAAGATGCATTATACTTAAGTTGTTTTGCCCAAGGCTTTTTCCAACGCTACTACCACCCTGGAAATGAAACTTTCATCCAGATCCTCCAACGGGCGGACCTCCCCTGAAGCTGTGGTTATCACAATGTAATGAAGCCATTTTCTTCTTTTTTGGGAAATCCACCATCGTAAAATTTGACAGAAGATCAATCCCTGCAAGGTAGTTAGGAACAATGCCAGGGAAAAATTCAAAATACTTTCAGCATTCCCTGCCCCTACCCCTCTCAATATCGCCAATGGATTCACCCCAAAAAACCAAAACCCGAGATTACCAAACATCACCAGAAAGAAAAAACTTTCCAAAAAGGTAAAAAGAACAAGATAAATAAGCATCTTATTTTCACTTGCCTTGGGATAGAGCGGATTACTTCCTCTCCGAACCGAAGTAATCCCGGCAAGTGCAATGGATTGTCGGGGAAACTTTAAAAGAGTATCTGTTATGACTACTCCTTTTTCATCAAACTTGATGATTCCATCCTTCATAGCGGTCACACCCTTGGCCAATCCTTTAGATACCAAGTTTTAACAAATTTATCCTATTAGAGTCACAAAAAATCCCATCACCTTATCTTTGCGTGGCCATTTCAAAATTTTTTTGAAGATTACCCACCACTACAGTGCTATAAAATCAAAATAAATTATGGTTCCGCCTTTGGGAATGCAACATATCATGCGCGTTATAATTCATGCACTAATTACGACAGTTTTTTTCTGCTACAGTCCCCTATTGGCGCAAACCACCTCAACCCACACGCTGCCGGAATCTGTTCGCATTGAATACAATTTGGACCAATTCTATCAGAGGTACACCAATGCGATGGGGCTGCCCATCGTTGGTTCAAAAAACATATCAAGCAATGCACTGGAAGAAGCATCCTGGATTGTAAAAAACATGCTCGGGCACCGCGAAGATATCATCCAGGCAATGAAAGAAACCAAGGTCAGGGTCGCGGTGATGGCCTCAATCGAATACACGACTGATTTGCCCGAACACTCCAAGCTTAAACCCAAACTTTTCTGGGACCGAAGGGCACGCGGCCTGGGCGCCACACCCAGTAACCCGGCGGTCAGTTGTGGTGAGGAAAACCTCCTGGGATTTGACCAAGATCCCTACCCCAACGAAAATATATTCATCCATGAATTCGCCCATGCGATCCATGGAACCGGACTTAACAAGACTGACCCGACTTTTGACCAAAGGCTGATGACCTCCTTCAAAACGGCGATTGACAGGGGCCTTTGGAAAAACACCTACGCCGCCACAAATCATTCCGAATACTGGGCTGAAGGCGTTCAATGCTGGTTTGATGACAACGCCCCTCCCGATGCGCTTCATAACGATATTCGAACCCGCAAAAAACTTTTAATCTACGACCCAAATCTTGCCGCCCTTTGCAAAGAAGTGTTTGGCGATTTTGATTGGCGTTATAAACGACCAGCAATAAGAACTCCCAAGGAACTCGCTCACCTTACCGGGTTTGATCCAGCAAAACTTCCAAAGTTCGAATGGCGTAGCGCTGCCCTTGGTGAAACCCCCAAAGCAACCATCCAAACGGATCTTGGTGATTTTGAAGTCGTCCTTGATCCAAAAAGCGCACCGCAGGCAACCTCACTTTTCCTTAAGATCGCGCTGAATGGCGGATACCATAGTGGCCAATTCCACATCAAAAATGCTCATGATCAAAAATCAAAGTCAGGCTGGATTGGTGCCAAAACCAACGACAAGTGGAAAACAAATTCCTCAAGCGAAATCGATTTGAAAAAAATCACCCCATCCAAAATACCCCCTACTGATGGAACCATCGCGCTGCTCCAGGATGATTCCTCACCAGGTGCGTTTGTCATATTCCTGGGATCTCCTGAAATTGGCGACATGAAATTCATCCCATTTGGCACTGTGTTCAAAAACCGGGATGTACCCGCAAAAATCCTGTCCACTCCCATGAATATGGTCAACCCTCAAAACTCCGTGAACATCAAGCGGGTCATTCGCACCGAGTGAAAACCAGCATCCGACAAAACACATAATCCAAATAAACTGGATTTGAATCCCGGATGATTTACGATGATTACTGAATAACCAACAAACAGAATTTCACACCGGATAAATCAAATGAAATCGCTCGCTCCCTTGGCAATCGCTTTTTTTCTTTTGGTCGCTCCATCAACACCAGCCCAAAATCCGCTCCTGCCAAAACAGGAACTTCTGGAAAAAGAAACTTTCTGGGACAACAAGGATTGGGAATGGTATAAGTCCAACATTCCTTTTTTCGAGTGCCCCGATGCTGAAATCCAAACCACTTATTATTATCGCTGGGAACTTCTAACCAAGCATCTCACTTATGGTTCCCCGAATTCCGGATATTCCTTCACGGAATTCATCGACCGCCCGTTTTGGTCGGGCACCTATGGCGCCATATCCTGCCCCGCAGGGCTGCAGCTTTATGAAGCCCGCTGGCTTCGTGACAGCCGCTACGCGCGCGATTACTCCCGATACTGGCTTAAAACCCCGGGGGCTCAACCGAGAAATTACAGCACCTGGCTGGCTGATGCCATCTGGGCCACCCACCAAGTCCATCCCAACCAAGCTTTCCTCACCGATCTATTATCCGGCCTCAAGGCCAACCATGAGGGCTGGGAAAAAAGATTCTTTGTCCCCAAAGTGGGGCTATTCTGGCAAACCGGCCACGATGACGGCATGGAATTCAACATCAACAGCAGGCAGACAAAAGACATCCTGCGGGGTGCCCCCGCATACAGGCCCACAATCAACTCCTACATGTACGCGGATGCCCTCGCCATCGCCAAAATCGCGGACCTGACCAACGATAAAACCACTTCCGCATTGTTTCGCTCCAAGGCGGCAGGCATCAAGGATAACCTGCAAAAGCAACTCTGGGATCCCAAGCGGAAATTCTTTTTCCGCTTTCCCAACGCGATGAGGAATCCGATGGTTTTAAAATCAACGCCCTCACCCTCACCTACCAATCTGGTAAATACGCGGGAAGCGAATACGGCAGGGAACTCATAGGTTATGTACCCTGGCAATTCAAACTGCCCGATGCAAACAAAGGATACGAGAATGCATGGGCAAAACTTCTACAAGCCGATGGATTCATGGCTCCTTTTGGCCCGAGCACCGTCGAACGAAACGATCCGATGTTTCTTCTTAAAAAATCATGCTGCTGGTGGAGCGGGCAATCGTGGCCCTACGCAACCAGCCAAACACTCAAAGCAATGGCAAACCTTCTCCAAAACTATCCCCAGAGCATCGTCAACTCATCGGATTATTTCGAACTCTTCAAGACCTTTTCAAAAACCCATCGAAAAAATGGGCAACCCTACCTAGCCGAGGCTTGCAACCCCGACACAGGTTCATTCGAGGGTCACGATGGCTATAACCATAGCGAGCATTATTTTCATTCTTCCTTCAATGACCTTCTGATCACCGGCCTTGTTGGCATCATCCCTCGCGATGACAACACGCTCGAGGTCAAACCCCTTGCGCCATCCTCATGGCCTTACTTCGCCCTTTCTGATGTGCCTTATAAAGATCACCTGGTCAGCATCATTTGGGACAGGGATGGCAGCCGTTACAACAAGGGCAAAGGTTTAAGGCTGTTTGCAAATGGCAAAGAAATCGCGAGTAACCCAGAGCTTTCACAACTTTCAGTAAAACTCCCACCACTCGAAAAAAACATCATTCAATCCAACCTCGTCGGTGTTAATTACGCCGTGAACAATGATGGCGATTATTACCCGAGATTATCCTCTTCTTTTGTGAACCCGAAAACTCCCATTTCCAAGCTCATTGATGGCAACTACTGGTACCACATTTCCCCTCCCAACCGCTGGACTTGTGAAGGCTCACCCAACCCCTCCGACTGGGTTTCCATCGATCTCGGCGGGAATCGCAAAGTGCATTCCGTTAAACTTTATATTCTCGACGACGGGAAAAATATCGCGCCTCCCACAAAAATCATCCTCGAACATTGGATGAACAACAACTGGGTGATCATCCCCAATCAAACACTTTCCACGGGTAAACCCATGGGAAGAATGGCCAACATAATCTCTTTCCCGGAAATGGAATTATCCAAAATACGCATCACGATGCATCATGCGGAAAACACCAAGGGGGGACTTTCTGAAATTGAAATCTGGGGCGATGCCCTTCCACCCATTCCACCACCAATCAACCCTCCCGGAAATATCGCCTACAACCCGGGCAACCTTCCCTTCCCCAAGGCATCCGCATCTTACGCGGATCGGTTTGGGGGCAAGCCAGCCTCTGCTATCGATGGCAAAACCAACTTCCTTCCATCCCCAACCAATCGCTGGACAAGCTACGAATCCCCCAATCCAACCGACTGGCTTGAAATTGATTTTGGTTCTGAAAAATCCTTCAACAAGATTGAGCTTGCCATCTACGATGACAGGGGCGGCGTCCAACCTCCAACCAGCTATGTTGTTCAATTCTGGGATGGGTCCGATTGGAAGGAAGTTTTATCACCCAAAAAGTTTCCTGAAAAGCCGATCGGCGGGCAGTTCAATCAAATAACTTTCTCCACGGTCAAAGCAACCAAGGTGAGGGTTGTTTTCACCCACTCAGGCAAAGCCCGCAGCGGCGTCTCAGAAATCCTTGTCTGGAATGATTAGAAAAATCCACCTGTTTTCCAATCAATTACTGAAAAACAAGTTCAACATTTAAAAACTTAAATGCCTACCAAGATTGCTTTGATGCCATTGAAAAATCGAGATGAAAATCAATTTTCATCTTTTAAGCAGGCGGTTACTTTAAAAAAACTTGGCAAATATCCATTAATAAACGGGAATAGGCATACTGGCCTGTTAATTGATTGCAAAGACAAGTGATTTGATTAAATGCGAAGAAATGGAAAACCCCTTACCTTCTTAATTCTTTTTGGTTATGCTGTAGATCTTGCTAGATTGTTTTTAGGCGAGTCCCACCCATGAAAAATCTCCTTGTCAAACTCACTTTAGTTGTATTTTCATGGATCATAATCGCTGACAGGTTAACTACCGTTTCAATTGCCCAAGAACCATCCAATTCCGTTGTCATGGATTCCAAGCACAGGCAAATCCTTGATATGCATTGCCTGAAATGCCACGATGAGCGAAATCAAAAAGGTAAATTTCGTCTCGACAACCTTCCCTTCAAAATAAGTGAGATAGAAACCGCTGAACGCTGGCAAAAAGTATTAAATGCGATCAATTCCGGCGAAATGCCCCCGGAAAATCAAAAACAATTACCTTATGCCGCAAAGACTGATTTTCTAGATGACCTTTCCAAAGCCATGGTTCTTGCAAGAAAAAGCCTGACTGACCAGAAGGGCATTATTACCATGAGGCGACTAAATCGCCGGGAATACAAAAACACCCTTAAAGAGCTACTAGGTGTGGAAATTAATGTCAGTGAACTTCCAGGTGACACGGGAACTGGTGGTTTTGACACCGCGGGCCAAAATTTATTCATGTCAGGGAACCAATTTGAACAATATCAGGCCCTTGGTCGTGAAGCCATTGAAGAGGCTTTTCTTTGGCAAAAATCCGCTGGGGAGCAAAGAAGTTTACGCTATGAAGCCGAGGATTCCTTGAAACGGATACAAAAAAAATACCAAGACACATTGGATGAACTTGAAAGGGCCAAAAGTTGGGCAAAAGCTGTCGATAGTGCCGCTTCTCGTCCTGAAAATTCAGAGATCGTGGAAAAGCTGCGCAAAGATTCAAAAAACGATGCAATATTCAGGCGATCCTGGGGATTGATAAAAGGTGCCCCTTCTCCTGAGGAATATGGTTTTCGGACTGTTGAGAACAACGCGGACAAAGCAAATGGCGCCCTTAATTACGAAACCAAGCAGGGTAGCGGGTACATGAGACCATACCATGAAAATTATCTTCGCCAAAAACACCTTGATACCGGCGCATACCTAACCATTATGGCGGGCGATTTCGGAAACGACTTCATAAGCATTCAAGTACCCCATGGTTGGCCTGTTGGAAATTACATGGTGAGAATTCGAATCGGTGCGCTTGAAGACTCTCCCCTGGAACGACGGTTTATAGAATTTGGAATCCATCCAAGAAACGGACAGGTAATGAGCACCCACCAGGTGACAGGCACTATTGGCAAACCCCAGATAATTGAAATCCCTCTAAAAATCACCAAGGAGCATTTCACCCGAGACAATCGCACCTTGTTTATCCGGGAAAAAGGCAGCAATGATCACTACTTGCAGACAAGGCAGATTTTCAATTCCGGCAAATCAAAAAATGGGATAGGACCAGAGCTTGCCCTTTGGGTGGACTGGATGGAAATCGAACGGATTACAGATGGTGGTAAAATCGTGGCCCCGATGCCTGCAAAGTTCCAGATCGGTGATAACCGCCAGTTAAATTCCATATCAGCTCCGGGGCTTTCAAAAGTTCGCTATGAATGCGAAACTGCCAACGAAAAGGTTGCCAAGTTTGTTTCCAACCAAATTCAGGATCGTGACCGGGCCAAAAACTGGGTCAAGGCTGTGGAACAAGCCGCGGCCCGGCCAGAGAATAAAGCCGTGGTTGATACAATCAGGAAAAACTCCAAAAATGATGCAATATTCCGGCGCTCATGGGACAAAATAGCTGGGGCCCCATCACCGGAATCCTTTGGATTTCAAACCGCCGAGAATAACGCTGATAAGGCAAATGCCGCCCTTGCTGAAAACTGGCAAAAATATCACGAATACTATCTGAAACAGCCCAGATTGGACAGTGGCGCCTACCTCGGAACACCCACCATGCACCCTGCGGTTATGGCTCTCGGGTTCCTACAAATGCCAGTTCCAAACGATTGGAAAAGTGGTGACTATGTCTTACGCGTGAAAATCGCAGCCTCCGAAAATGCAAAGCCAGGGCAGCGTTTTCTGGAAGTGGGCTTTCATCCAAGAAACGGAATGGTGAGGGCAACTTTTGAAGTAACAGGAACTTTTGAAAGTCCTCAATTGATAGAAATGCCCTTCAAATTAAACAAGTCCCAAACTGACAGTGGAGACCGGACCTTGTTCATCCGTGAAAAAGGCACCTGGGATAACAACGAAGATGGCGGAAGAAAACGCAGCGAGGCCGTCAAAAGAAATGGAATTGGCCCAGAGGCTGTTCTTTGGATTGATTACATCGAAATTGAAAGAATTAATGACGCTTCGAAATTGATTCCACCCGGTCTGGAAGCTATTGGTATGGTACTCGATGATAATTCCAAGGCGCCTTCGATCGACGAGGTGAAAGCGGCTTTTTCACGGTTTGCACGAGAAGCATTTCGAGGTGCCGAACCTTCACCAAGCTATTTGAATCACCTTACCACTATTTATTCCAATCAATTAAAATCTGGCTTAAAACCTTCAATCGCCTTCAAGGATACCCTGGCAATTATCCTGGCTTCCCCGATGTTCCTGTATTTGGCGGAACCATCCCCTGACAATCGAAGCAGGCCACTCACAGGACCTGAACTTGCCTCACGACTTTCCTATTTCCTATGGAGTGCCCCGCCAGACCGGGAATTGCTGGAACTCGGTAAAAATGGTGAGTTAATGAATGCCAAAGTGCTCGCTGAACAAACAAACCGACTTCTAGATGACCCAAGATCAATGGATTTTATCCGGGGTTTTGTTTTTCAATGGTTGGGAATGGATCGGTTGGATTTTTTTGAGGTCAACCGTGCCAAGTTTCCACAATTTGACGACAGCACACGGCTTGCATCAAAAAACGAGGTGTATGAAACTTTCCAGCATTTATTAATTCACAATGCACCGGTAACCGATCTTTTAAAGTCAAATTATGTCGTGATCAATCACTTACTTGGAGAGTACTATGGAATTCCCGGTGTCACGGGTGACACCTACCGGAAAGTCATGCTTCCAGATGGTTCTCCGCGGGGCGGCCTGCTTGGCATGGCAGCCATCCATGTGATGGGCGGAAACGGCGACCGAACAAGCCCCGTGGAAAGAGGTGCATGGGTTTTAAGAAAACTTTTAAATGATCCTCCTCCGCCCGCCCCTGCAAATGTACCCCAAATCACGCGCCTTGCAGGAAAAGCTTTAACCACTCGGGAAAGGCTTCTGGCCCACCAAGAAAGCCCCCAATGTGCAAATTGCCACAGAAAGATCGACCCAATTGGTTTTGGGTTGGAAAATTTTGATGCCGTAGGCCAATGGCGCACAGAGGACAGTTACCAAGTCATGGATGAGAATGGGAAACCGATC
>SXGQ01546013.1_pt1 | contig 41877 bp, 36 predicted proteins | sample 3178371 | NCBI WGS metagenome assembly SXGQ01 (sample SAMN11356859, study PRJNA531348) | freshwater metagenome | isolation source: freshwater sample F1-20 | place: China: Fuxian Lake, Yuxi | collected 2017-12-25
GACGGCCACCATGGCGGCAAGGGCTCGGAGGCCCACAAGGCTGCCGTGACGGGCGATACTGTGGGTGACCCCTACAAAGACACCGCCGGTCCGGCTATTAACCCACTGATCAAGATCATCAACATCGTGGCTCTCCTGATCGTGCCGCTGATGATGAAGTTCCACGGGGGCGCTCAAGCCGCGCCAGCCGCACCGGCCGCACCAGCTGCAGTGGTTGCTCCAGCGCCGGCACCGGCAGCGCCAGCTGCCTCCGAGCCGGCATCGGCGGGCGCTGCGCCAGCCGCTGCGGCCCCGGCCTCTGCCGCTAAATAAGGTCTGCGCTTTCCCCACAAAGGCCCGCTCGTGCGGGCCTTTTTTTTGACGCGCCCAATCATCCCCTGGAAAACCCGAGCGGGAAATGTCGGGCAGATTTGTATGATGACCACACAAACCACGGCATCGCCGCCACCGATCATTGCATGTCCATTCCCCTGCTCGAACCCCTGCGCGGCGCGATGACTTTGGCCGATCAGGTGGCCGCTCAATTGCTCCAACGCATCGAAAACGGTGAACTCGGTGCCAACCGCCAGCTGCCGACCGAATTGAAAATGTCCGAGCAACTGGGCGTTTCAAGAACTGTGGTGCGTGAAGCGGTCAGCCGACTCAAGTCCATGGGCCGACTCGTCTCTCGCCAAGGCTCCGGCGTCTTTGTTGCGCCACACAACAGCGCCAGGGCACTGGCTTTTGATCCTTCGGTGCTCGGCTCCATGGATGCGGTGTTGCAAGTGGTCGAGGTCCGGCGCGTGCTTGAAGGCGAGGTCTGCGCCTTGGCCGCCGAACGCATCACACCAGAAAAATGTGTTCAACTGCGCCGGGCGCTGGACCAGCTTCTCGAGGCCGTTTCGCAAGGACGCGACGGCGTGGAGGAAGACCTGGCCTTCCATCGGAGCATAGCCCGAGCTGCGGACAACCCCCATTTTGAGCATCTGCTGGGCTTTCTTGAACAGTATCAACGTGAAGCCATGCGCGTCACCCGAACCAACGAATCCATGCATCACTCTTTCATGAAGGCGGTCAACCAGGAGCACGAAGCGCTCATCGACGCCATCACGGGCGGAGATCGTGCAGGCGCCCGGCGTGCCGCAATCCGTCACATGGTCAACGCAGCACAGCGCATCGAAAAAGCCGACCCCGGCGCAAAAAAGGCCCTGCAGCAGTTGCTCACCCCAACCGATCGAAATCCTACAAGGCACTGATTGGCAATGAACACAAGCTCCAAACAGCCCCGTCATCTGGGCGTCATCGGACTGGGCTCCATGGGCATGGGCGCGGCTTGTTCCGCCTTGCGCCAGGGCGTGAAGACCTGGGGCTGCGATACGCGGGCTGCCGTGCGCGAACAGTTCGCAGCGGCTGGCGGTGTGGCGGTGGCCACGGCGCGCGAACTGGCGCCCCACTGCCAAGTGGTTTTGGTGCTGGTGGTCAACGCCGCGCAAACCGAAGAAGTCTTGTTCGGACCCGACGGTCTGGCCGACCACCTGATCAGTGGGTCGGTGGTCATCTGCTCGGCCACGGTCGACCCGGCACTGCCGCCGCAATGGGAGAAGCGGCTGGCTGAAAAAGGCTTGTTGCTCATTGATGGACCGGTCTCGGGTGGTGCCCGCAAGGCCGCTGAGGGGCAAATGACCGTCATGGCCTCGGGCCAGCCTCGGGCTTTTGAAGTGGCCAGTGACTGCATGCAAGCCTTTGCTGGCAAGGTTTATCGCCTGGGCGAGCGTGCGGGCATAGGCTCGACCGTCAAGATGGTCAACCAACATTTGGCCGGCGTACACATTGCCGCCGCATGCGAAGCCATGGCCCTGGGCATGAGGGCCGGGGCAGATCCCGATCAGATCTATGAGGTCATTTGCAACTCGGCTGGCATGAGCTGGATGTTTCAAAATCGGGTGCCGCACATCCTTGAAGGTGACTACACGCCGCTGTCAGCGGTCAATATCTTCGTCAAGGACCTGGGCATCGTGCTCGATGCGGCACGCAAGCTGGCCTTCCCGCTTCCACTGGCCGCCACAGCGCATCAGCTTTACCTGGCCACGGCAGCCCTGGGGCATGGCGGTGAAGACGATGCGGCCGTCGTTAAATACTACGCAGCGCTGGCTGGCCTGGAACTGCCCACCAAGGATGCACCATGATCGTGGGTGTGATCGCGGACGACTTCACCGGCGCCACCGACGTGGCCAGCATGCTCGTGCGTGCAGGCATGCGCACGGTGCAGGTGATAGGCGTGCCACAAGGGCCGCTGCCCAGGGCCGACGCTGTGGTGATCGCGCTCAAGAGCCGCACCTGCCCAGTGCCCGAGGCGGTGGAAATGAGCCTGCAAGCGCTGGCCGCATTTCAAGCGGCCGGCGCCCGGCAGATTTATTTCAAATACTGCTCCACCTTCGACTCGACCGCCCAGGGCAAGATCGGGCCGGTCACCGATGCGCTGATGCAGGCGCTGCGAGCGCCAATCACCATTGCATGCCCGGCCTTTCCAGAAAACGGACGGACCGTGTTCCGAGGCCACCTGTTCGTCGGCGATGTGCTGCTCAGTGACTCGAGCATGCGAGCGCACCCGCTCACGCCCATGCACGACGCCAATTTGCTGCGAGTGCTGCAACCGCAAACCCTTCAACGGGTCGGGCTGGTGCCCCAACCGGTGGTTCAGCAGGGACCAAAGGCCGTTGAGCAGGCGCTCGATCAACTGCGCCTACAGGGCATCGGGATCGCCGTGGCCGATGCGATTGGCAACCAAGATTTGATGACGCTGGCACAGGCCTGCGCCGATCTGCCCTTGGTGACAGCCGGATCCGGCTTGGCTTTGGGTCTGGGGCCAGCCTATGCCCAAAGGGGGTGGTTTGCCCCGAGCGCGCAAGCCGATGGCCTGAATGCAGCCCATGGCACTGCGGCGCTGATCAGCGGCTCTTGCTCCCAAGCCACCCAGGCTCAGTTGTTGCACTGGCAAAACAGCGGTCGGCCCACCCTGCGCGTGGATCCGCTGGCTGTCCACGAGGGTCGGCAGACCCTCGATCAGCTCAAGAGGCAGGCCGTGGCCCTGCTGGGTCAGGGCCCGGTCCTTGTCCACGCCACTGCGGACAGTGCCACCGTGCAGGCGACTCAAAACCGTTTGGGGGTCGAGCCAGCTGGGCAATTGACCGAGCGCACCCTGGCCGCACTGGCCCAGACGCTGGTCGAGGCTGGGGTGCGCAAGCTGGTCGTCGCTGGAGGGGAAACCTCGGGCGCCGTGACCCAGGCACTGGGCGTTCGCCAGCTGCATATCGGTGCAAGCATCTGCCCCGGCGTGCCCTGGACTGAAGGGCTGTGGAACGACCAAGTCATTTGGTTGGCATTGAAATCTGGCAACTTCGGTGGACCCGAGTTCTTTACTGAGGCGCTGGCGCAAGCCGGCGTTGCCGCGTGAGGACAAAGAGATGAGCCACCCGACCATCCCAGCCGACCAGATGCCTTGGCGCCAGGACATCTGCAGGGTGGGCCGCTCGCTGTTCGAGCGGGGGCTGGTGCATTCCACAGCCGGCAACATCAGCGTCAAGCTTGATACAGGCTATCTGATCACCCCCACAGACGCATGCCTGGGATTTTTACAGCCCGATGAGCTGGCCTGGGTGGACGAGCAGGGTCAAACATTGGCCGGACAGCGACCGAGCAAAACCCTGGCGCTGCACCGGCGCATTTACACCGCATCGCCGCAAACTCGCTGCGTGCTGCACACCCACTCGACCCATCTGGTGGCCTTGACCTTGCAAGGGGTTTTTTCTGCAGACGCCATTTTGCCGCCCATCACGCCCTATCAGGTCATGAAAGTCGGCCGGGTGCCATTGCTGGCTTACTGCCGGCCAGGTGATCCCGAGGTGGCCGATCGGGTGCATGCATTGATCGCGGATAGCGGCAAGGCGCTCAGAGCCGTGATGCTCGATCGGCTCGGACCTGTGGTCTGGTCTGGCAGCCCCGATCAGGCCATGGCAGCGCTTGAGGAACTGGAAGAAACCGCCCGGCTTTGGCTGACTTGCCAGCCCAAGCCATCGCCTTTGAGCGAAGATCAATTGCAAGAACTCCAGCGCAGCTTTGGCGCGATCTGGTGAAGGAAATCCGACATGCTGCGCTTTGCTGCCAACCTGACCATGATGTACAACGAAGTGCCGTTTTTGGAGCGTTTCGCAGCTGCGGCCGACGATGGCTTTGAGGCGGTCGAGTACCTGTTCCCCTACGATTTCAGGCCCGAAGAGATCGCAGAGCGCCTTCAGGCACGTGGCCTGACCCAGGCGCTGTTCACTCTGCCGCCCGGTAACTGGGCCGCCGGCGAACGGGGCCTGGCCTGCCTGCCTGGGCGCGAGCAGGAGTTCGCCCAAGGTTTGGAAGCGGCCCTGCCCTATGCGCGAGCCACGGGAGTCAAACGCCTGCATGTCATGGCTGGACTTGAGCCGGCTGGAGTCGAGCCACAGACCTTGCGGCGCACCTACATCAACAACCTGCGACTGGCCTGCGACCGGCTCGGCGAACTCGGTATCTCAGTGATGATCGAGCCGATCAACCGACGTGACATGCCGGGCTACCACCTGAACCATCAAGCCCAGGCCCATCAAATTTGCGCTGAAGTACAGCGCCCCAACCTCAAGGTGCAGATGGACTTCTACCATTGCCAGATTGTCGAAGGCGATCTGGCCAGCCGACTGCGAACCCACTTTGCCGGCATCGGACACATACAGATTGCCGGCGTGCCTGAGCGCCATGAACCCGACTGCGGCGAAGTCAATTACCCTTATTTATTGGATTTACTCGACAACCTGGGTTACGCTGGCTACGTGGGCTGCGAATACCGCCCCCGCGCAGGCACGTCGGCCGGACTGGGATGGCTGAGAAGATACCGACAAAATCACGCCTGAATTCCAAAAACAAGCCAGACCACTGGCTGATTGAAAGTTTTCACTTTTTTTAAACCAAGGAGACGCTCATGAAAATTTCATCCCTGCTCAAGCCACTGGCCGTCACTGCCCTGCTGGCTCTCACCGGCGCCCAGGCCCAGACTGTGCTCAAGATCGGCTATGCCGTTCCGACCAACTCGCACTATGGTGTCGGCTCCACCGTCTTGTGCGAAGAAATTGAAAAAGGCACCCAAGGCCGATACAAGTGCCAGCACTTTCCCTCAGGTTCTCTCGGCGGCGAGCGCGAGATGATCGAGTCTGTGCAACTGGGCACTCTGGACATCGTCAACACATCGACCGGCCCACTGGGCAACTTCGTGCCCGAAGTCAAGATCGTCGATATTCCCTTCCTGTTTCGCGACTATGACCATGCGCGCAAGGTGATGGACGGTCAGGTCGGTCAAGACCTGCTCAAAGCCATGCAAGCCAAGGGTCTGATCGGTCTGGCATGGGCAGAAAACGGCTTTCGCCACATGACCAACAGCAAGCGGCCGATCCGGGCCGCCGAAGATGCCAAGGGTCTGAAAATGCGTACGATGGAAAACAAGGTTCACATGGACGGCTACAAGACCTTCGGCATCCTCCCGACGCCCATGGCCTTCCCCGAGCTGTTCACAGCCCTGCAGCAAGGCACGGTCGACGGACAGGAAAATCCGATTCCAGTGATCTTGGCAGCCAAGTTTTCGCAGGTACAAAAGCACCTGTCGCTGACCGGGCATGTCTACTCGCCCGCTGCCCTGATCCTCTCGCCTGCGGTTTGGAACAAGCTGTCCGCAGCCGATAAGAACGTGTTCATGGAGGCGGGCAAGAAGGCCGCGGCGGCTCAGCGCAAGCGCGTCAACGACGATGAAAACAGCGGCATCGCCCAGCTTGAAAAGGATGGGATGCAGGTGATTAAGCAGGTCAATGGTGAGAGCTTTCGCAAGGCCGTCACACCCGCTTACCAAGAGTACGCCAAGGAATTCGGTGCCGCCAAAATTGCGGCCATCCAAGCCGTCAAATAAAGTCGACCTCTGAGCGACCGCTGACTCCGCTGGCCAGCCATCCGCGAGCACCGCCATGAAAAAACTCATCCTGCAAATCGAGCGTTACACCACAGGTCTGAGCCTGAGCGCGGCCTGCGCCCTCCTGGCCCTGATCAGCCTGCTGGGCATTTGGCAAGTAGCGACCCGTTTTATTCTTGAGCAACCCTCAAGCTGGACCGAGGAGATCATGCGGCGCTTGCTGATCTGGACCGTCATGCTGGGCACGGTCGCCGCTTTCCGGCAGGGCGCATTGGTATCGGTTGATCTGATGCTGCGCCTGACCCGAGGGCGATGGAAGCAAGCGGTGCGCTGGATCATCACCCTGACGCATCTGGGTTTTCTGGCCACAGTGCTCTACTTTGGCGCGCAACTGGTGCATAGGGTGCGTTTTCAGACGTTCGCCAGCGTGGATCTGTCCATGGCATGGGCCTACGCTGCGCTGCCAGTCGGGGCGCTGCTGGCCCTGCTGGCGGTACTGGCCCATCACATCGATCCGCGCTCCGACGAACTGGAACTGGCCCAATAAACCACAACTGTCCAGGCGAAACACCATGTCCATGACCCTGCTCGTCACCATGCTGCTGTGCTTTGCGTTCAGCATTTCGGTTGCCGTCTCTATTGGGGGGGCCGCAGTTTTCGGACTGGCCCTGTTCGACAGCGGCAAATTGATTTTGGTGCCAAAAGAAATGTTCTCGGCCATCGACAAATTTCCGCTGGCCGCCATTCCCTTTTTTATCCTAGCCGGCAATTTGATGGAGACCGGCGGAATTTCCAGGCGCCTGGTTGAATTTGCCAAATCGCTGGTCGGTGGTGTGCAAGGCGGCTTGCCCATGACCTGCGTGCTGACATGCATGATCTTTGCCGCGGTTTCTGGCTCCTCCGTGGCCACCACATTCGCCATCGGCGCAATTTTGATTCCTGCCCTCATCAAACACGGTTATCCCACGAGCTATGCAGCCGCTTTGCAAGCGACCTCGGCAGAGTTGGGTGTGATCATTCCACCATCGATTCCGATGATCTTGTTTGGTGTGGCCGCTGAAGTGTCCATAGGCGAGCTGTTCATAGCCGGTTTTGGTCCCGGCCTGCTCATCGGCGGAGTGCTCATGATCTTTGTCCATCTGTACTGCCGCTACAAAGGCTGGGGCAAGACCGATGGCGAGGGTCGCAGCACCGTCGTAGCTGCCACATGGAGCGCCGGCTGGGCACTGCTGATGCCCGTCATCATCCTGGGCGGCATCTACGGGGGCATCTTCACACCCACCGAAGCCTCGGTGGTGGCCGTCTTCTATGCACTGATCATTGGCCTGTTCATTCACCGGGAGCTGAAGTGGAAAGACATCGTCACGGTGCTGCGCAGATCGGTGATTTCAAGCGCCGTCATCATGTTCATCATCGCCAATGCAGGCCTGTTTGCATTGCTAATCACCCGCGCAGGTCTGCCCGACGCGATCGGGATACAGCTCAAAGAAATTTTGCAGTCACCGGCCTGGTTCTTGCTCGGCGTCAATGCGGCACTCTTTGTGATTGGCATGTTCATCGAAACCTCAGCCGCCATCATCGTGCTCGCACCAATCTTGGTTCCGGTGGCCATACACTTTTCAATCGACCCCGTGCACTTTGGCATCATCATGGTGGTCAACCTGGCGCTGGGCATGATCACCCCGCCCTTTGGCGTCAATCTTTTTGCCGCATGCACGGTCGCAAAGATTTCTTTGGACCGCATCGTGGGTCAGCTGCTGCCATTTGTGTTGGTCATCATCGGCTGCCTGATGGTCATCACGTACGTGCCCAGTATTTCGCTGGCCTTGCGCGATGCGGTCTACCCCAAGGCGCCGGCGGCCAGCATTGCGCCTGCCCCAGCGGTGGGCCCGGCACCCTCGCGCTGAGACCAATGCGTGCACAGCAGTGCCGCTCAGGCCCTTGAAGGAAGCACCATGAGACTGAAAGAAAAATCCATCATCGTCACTGGAGCCGGCAGCGGCATCGGCGAAGGCATTGCCAAGCGCCTGGCCCAGGAAGGCGCGGCGGTGATCGTCAATGACATCAATGCCCGAGGCGGTCAGCGGGTCAGCGCCGAAATTCAGGCGGCCGGAGGACGGGCGCATTTCGTGGCCGCTGACGTGACCCGCAATGCCGACATGCAGATGCTGATTCAGGCCGCCCTCAAGCACCACGGCCGGCTCGATGTCGTGGTCAACAACGCCGGCTGGACCCACCGCAACCAGAGCGCGCTGAACGTCACAGAAGACGAGTTTGATCGCTGCTATGCGGTCAACGTGAAAAGCATCTACCTGAGCACACTTCATGCAGTGCCGGTCTTTCGGGCCCAGGGTGGCGGCAGCTTCATCAACATTGCCTCGACCGCTGGCGTGCGACCGCGGCCGGGCCTGACCTGGTACAACGGATCCAAGGGCGCGGCCATCGTCACCAGCAAGTCCTTGGCCGCAGAACTTGGCCCAGACAACATCCGCGTCAATTGCCTCAACCCAGTGATGAACCCGACCACAGGGATGGGCGAGCTTTTTGCCGGTGGCGAACTGACCGAAGAGCGTCTCAATAAGTTCCGCGCCACCATCCCGCTGGGCCGGTTTTCTACTGCGCTCGACGTGGCCAATGCGGCCCTGTTTCTGGCCAGCGACGAGGCTGCCTTCATCTCGGGGGTGTGCATCGAGGTCGATGGAGCCCGCTGCGTCTGAGCCATCAAACCACGCCACGCAGCGACCAGCTTGGGGCAAAATCAGTGTCTGTTATGACCGACCTCAAGCACAGCCAGACCATAGCCATCGCTGACTTGCGCTACGCCAGCGAGGTACCAGCTGTACCCTCCAATTGGGTGGCACCAGCAGGGCCATTGACCGACCGGCTGCATCGACCGCTGCGCGACCTGCGCATCAGCGTGACCGACCTCTGCAATTTCAGCTGCAGCTATTGAATGCCTCGGGAGGTCTTCGACAAGGACTATGGCTATCTGCCACAGAGCTCTTTGTTGAGCTTTGAGGAGATCGCACGACTGACCAAGCTTTTTGTTGCGCACGGTGTCGAAAAAATTCGTCTGACCGGCGGAGAGCCTCTGCTGCGCAAAAACATAGAGGTGCTGATCCATCTATTGGCCCAGATGCGCACGCCAGCCGGTAAGCCCCTGGACATCACCCTAACCACCAATGGCTCGCTGCTGGCCAAAAAAGCGCAGGCGCTCAAAGATGCGGGATTACAACGGGTCACGGTGAGCCTGGATGGCTTGGACGATGCTGTTTTTCGTCGCATGAACGATGTCGATTTCCCGGTTGCAGACGTGCTTCATGGCATCGAAGAGGCTCAAAGGATAGGCTTGGCACCCCTGAAGATCAACATGGTGGTCAAGCGCGGCACCAATGACCATGAAATCGTGAACATGGCCCGGCACTTCCGGGGATCTGGCTGCGTTCTGCGTTTCATTGAGTACATGGATGTGGGGGCCACGAACGGCTGGCGCATGGACGAAGTGCTGCCTTCAGCGCAGGTGGTCGATCGAATTTCTGAACACTTTGCGCTGCAGCCTCTTGAGGCCAGCGCGCCCGGTGAAACGGCCGAGCGCTGGCGCTACGCAGACGGCAGCGGTGAGATCGGTGTCATCAGCAGCGTGACCCAGGCCTTTTGCCGAGATTGCAACCGGGCCCGTTTGTCCACGGAAGGCAAGCTGTTTCTGTGCCTGTTTGCAAGCCGTGGGCATGACCTGCGCGCGCTGCTGCGTGGAGCCTACAGCGACGAGCAGATTGCCGGCGCCATCGGACAGATCTGGCATCAACGCAGCGATCGCTATTCCGAGCTTCGCGCCGCTCAGTCGCCAGATGCCAGCAGAGGGGCTCGTCGGGTTGAGATGAGCTACATCGGAGGGTAAATGCGCGTTGCCACCGACATCACCGGCCTGGTTTTAGCCGGCGGGCGAGGCTCGCGCATGGGCGGACTGGATAAGGGTCTGCAAAGCTTTCAGGGTCAACCTCTGGCCCAGCACTGCCTGAACCGGCTGGGCCGGCAAGTGAACGCCGTGGCCATCAATGCCAATCGCCACCTCGAGCTCTACCGTGCGTGGGGTGTTCCGGTTTGGCAAGACAGTCCTCCGACCGGTCAGTTTGAAGGGCCATTGGCTGGATTTCTGGTGGGCATGCAGCATTGCCAGACCCCCTATTTATGCACTGTGGCCTGCGATACGCCGCTGTTTCCCACTGACTTGGTCGATCGCATGGCGGCCATCCTGGTCGAAAAAAATGTCGACATCGTCATGGCAGCGGCTGCGCAGGAGGATGGGCAGGTGCAAACACAGCCCGTGTTTTGTCTGCTCAAGGTGGCGCTGCGCGATCGCTTGCACGCCTTCATGGAAAAAGGGGGCCGAAAAATTGATGCCTGGACTGCCGGCGAGCAAACGGCGCTGGCCCACTTTGACCGACCGGGCGATGATCCCCGCGCATTTTCCAATGCCAACACCTTTGATCAACTCAGGCAGTTGGAGCGGCTGTGACGCGGCTACAAGAAATCGCCGACCAATTGCAGGGCTACGATCCGAAATCGCTGTCTGCTTCTGCGGTCAATGCCTTTTTGCGTCAGCTCGCAAGCACCATCGATGAATACGAGGACGTCGAGCTGCTGGAGGGCTTGAACCGCATATTGGCTCAGGATCTGATCTGCCCGATCGACGTGCCCCCACACGACAACTCGGCCATGGACGGCTATGCGCTTGACGCCTCGCAACTGCGCCCAGGCGTCGAGAAAACCTTGCGCGTCGAAGGTACCTCATGGGCAGGACAGCCGTTCAGAGGGCAGTTGGGGCCGCACGGGTGTGTCAAAGTCATGACTGGGGCCATCATGCCAGCAGGCCTGGATGCGGTGCTGCCCTTGGAGCTTGCACAAATCAGCCCCGATGGTCTGAGCGTGACTGTTGCCGCCGATCTACTCAAGCCAGGCGATAACCGACGCCTGCGCGGGGAAGACTTGCAGCGTGGAGAGCCTGCCCTCAAGGCTGGGCAGAGACTGGCACCGGCGCAGCTGGGACTGGCTGCTTCCCTTGGAATTGAGACGGTGCGCGTTTACCGGCGACTGAAGGTGGCCTGTTTTTCAACCGGCGACGAAATACTGGATGTGGGGCAAGCGCCACGAGAGGGCGCGGTTTACGACAGCAACCGCTACACCCTGATCGGACTGCTCAAGGGGCTCGGGTGCGAGGTGATCGACCTGGGTCGGGTTGCGGATAACCCGGAGGCACTGCGATCGACCTTTGAACAAGGCGCCCGACTCTCCGATGCCATCATCAGTTCGGGTGGAGTCAGCGTGGGTGAAGCCGATCACACCAAGGCCATGATGCGCCAACTCGGTGACGTCGTGTTTTGGCGCGTGGCCATGCGGCCAGGGCGGCCCATGGCTGTGGGCCGGATGGCGGCACCCGGTCAGACGAACGCCGCCGTGATGTTCGGCTTACCGGGCAACCCGGTGGCCGTGATGGTCACCTTTTTGGCCTTCGTCAGGCCGGCTCTTTTGCAAATGATGGGCTGCACCGACCCTGAGCCACCACTGATCAAGGCACGCAGCGTTCAAGCGTTGCGCAAAAAACCCGGCCGAACCGAATATCAGCGTGGATGGGTCGAGCCCGGGCCGGATGGTCAACTGCAGGTGTACATCACCGGGGACCAAGGATCAGGGGTGCTGAGCTCCATGGCCAGAGCCAATGGTTTGATTGTTCTGGGACACGGACAGGGATCGGTGATCCCCGGCGAGATGGTCGACGTGATGATGTTCAGCGGTGTGATCTGAACCCAGCAGCCCTTTCAAACGCCTTCAATGATGCGGATGTCCCGCACCGCCGCATTGGGGCCCAAAGCCGCCAAAGCCGCCTTGTAGCCAGCACTCTCATAGGCCGCCATTGCGGCTTGGAGGCTGTCGAATTCGAACACCACGGTGCGCAAAGAACGGCCCTGCTCCTTGACGGCCGCGGGCATGCCGCGGGCCAAAACCCGCCCACCGGCAGCGGCCAAAGCCGGGCCCGCGAGCTTGGCGTATTCCTGCAATGCAGCCTCGTCGTGTATGGCTTGGTAGGCGCTGATCCAATAGGCTTTAGGCATGTGTCGTTTCTTCAGTCGTTAGATTGAATTTCACTTGGCGATCAGTTCGTCATGCCCGTGACCGCGAGCGTGTTCCTTGATCTCACGGGTATCAGCACCCGGAATGGATTGTCGAGCAAACAAAGAATACATGGTGGGAACCACAAAAACGGTCAACACGGTACCCAGACTCATCCCTCCGACGATCACCCAGCCGATCTGAATCCGGCTTTCAGCGCCCGCCCCCGTGGCCATGGCCAAAGGAGCAGCGCCGAGCACCATGGCACCAGTGGTCATCATGATGGGACGCAGGCGCTGAGACGCGGCTTGAATCAAGGCATCGGTCATCTCCATGCCCTGGATCCGAAGCTGATTTGTGAACTCCACGATCAAAATACCGTGCTTGGTGATCAACCCAACCAGCGTGATCAATCCAATCTGCGAAGACACGTTGAGCGAGCCACCCGACCATTTCAGGGCCAACAAAGCCCCAATCATGGACATGGGCACCGACAGCATGATCACCAAGGGGTCAACAAAGCTCTCAAACTGAGCCGCAAGGACCAAGAAAATGAACACCAGGGCCAACACGAACACGATGGCCAGTGCACCTTGGGAATTTCGGAACTCCCGGGAAGTACCGCTCAAATCGGTGCTGTAACCGGTCTTGAGCACCTTGGCTGCGGTCGCATCCATGAATTTGAGCGCCTCGCCAAGAGAATATTCCGGCGACAAATTTGCAGTGATGGTCACGGATCGGCGTTGCCCAAAGTGATTGAGTTCGCGCGGCGAAACCGTCTCGCGCACCTTGACCAAGGCAGACAGCGGGATCATCGCCTCATTGCGACCACGCACATAGATGCGATCAATGTCGTCGGGCGTGTTGCGGCCCGAGGCCTGAGTCTGTACGATCACATCAAATTGGTCAGCATCGCGCTTGTATCGGGTCACGTTGCGCCCCCCCAGCAAGGTCTCGATGGCGCGTGCAACCGCATCGATGCCAACACCCAGATCCGCGGCTCGTTCGCGATCGACCTCAATGCGCAACTCTGGTTTATTCAAACGCAAATCAACGTCAGGGGCAACGATGCCTGGATTTTTGGCCATCTCGTCGAGCATCTGGCGCGTGACCTGGTTGAGTTGTTGGTAGCTGGCCGAGGTCTGGATCACAAAGCTCAGAGGACGCTCGCGGAAACCCTGGCCCAGCGAAGGGGGCGTAATGGGGAACGCACTGACACCGGGCAAAGAGGCAAAGCGCGGTTGCAACTCACGCGCAATTTCAAGAGTCGTGCGCTGACGATCATCCCAGTCGACGGCACGATAAAACACGGTCCCCTGCGCCACCGTCGGATTGCCCACGTTGGCAAAGATACGGTCAAATTCAGGATACCTTTGGCCCATGGCCTCAATGGCCTGGGCATATTTGTTGGTGTAAGCCAGCGTGGAGCCATCAGGCGCGTTGATATTGGCCAAGATCACTCCACGATCCTCCAGCGGCGCCAACTCAGATTTCATGCTGGGAAAAACCAAACCAATTCCAGCCGCACTCAGGACCATCACACCCACGACAATCCAGCGTGCTTGTATGAACCAAGCACCCATGCGGGTGATCACCCCCGCACCCTCCGCAGGCCTGGCCCTTGCCGTGACCAGCCACCTCAGCAGCCGGCCGTAACCCTTCGAGATCGCGTTGAGCACGCGCTCCATGCCTCTGTCAAACCAGTTCGGCTTGGGGTTATGGCGCAACAACTTGCTCGACATCATGGGGGTCAGCGTCAAAGCCACAAAGCCAGAGACCACCACGGCGCCGGCCAGGGCCAAAGCAAACTCGATGAACAAGCGGCCCGTGCGTCCGGGCGTGAAAGCCAACGGCGCATACACGGCCACCAACGTCGCCGTCATGGTCACCACTGCAAAGCCAATCTCGCGGGCTCCCTTGATCCCCGCCGAGAACGGATCCATGCCCTCCTCAATGTGCCGGTAAATGTTTTCCAGAATGACGATGGCATCGTCAACCACCAAGCCGATGGCCAGGACCAGGGCCAACAGCGTCAGTGTGTTGATCGTGAAACCCGCCAGGGCCATCAGAGCGAAGGTGCCCACCAGGCTGACCGGAATGGTGATGATGGGAATGAGGGAGGCACGAAAAGTTCTGAGGAAAACAAAAATCACCAGCGCGACCAACACGACCGCCTCAGTAATCGTTTTGTAAACGTTCTTGATCGAACGGTCGATAAAGACAGAGTTGTCGTTGGCCACAGAAATCTGCACATCGGCTGGCAAGTCGGCTTGCAACTTGGGCATCATTTCGCGCACGCCGCGCGACAAATCCAACGGGTTGGCTGTGGCCTGACGAATCACGCCGACCGAAAGCGATGGCTTGCCATTGAGTCGCACCGCCGTACGCTCGTCTGCCGGCTCTTCTCTGACCCGGGCCACATCTCGCACCTTGACCGGGAAACCATTGACCGTGCGAATCACGATGTCTCCAAACTGTCCAGCGCGCATCAAATCGGTCTGTGAAGTGACACTGAACTCGCGCTGATTGGACTCGATCCGCCCAGCAGGCAATTCCAAATTGCTGCGTCGAATGGCGTCCTCCACGTCTTGAGTGGTCAGGCGGTAGCCGGCAAGCCGATCGGTATCGATCCAAACCCGCATGGCGTATTTGCGCTCGCCGAAAATACGGACGTCTGCGACACCCGAGACCGTCTGCAGGCGCGGCTTGACCACCCTGTTGATCAAGTCATTGATCGCCAGTTGGGGGGTGGTCTCGCTGGCAAAGGCCAACCACACCACCGGAAACGCATCGGCCTCCACCTTGGCGATCACCGGCTCTTCGATTGCCTGCGGCAAACGGTTTCGAACCCTCGAGGTGCGGTCTCTAACCTCCGCCGCAGCTGCATCGGCGTCCTTTTCCAGGCGAAAGCGCACCGTGATCTGGGCCTGGTCCGCACGGCTGATGGAAGTCAGAACGTCGACCGCATCAATACCAGCGATGGAATCTTCCAGCGGCTTGGTCACCTGCGACTCGATCACCTCGGCAGACGCTCCCGGATAGCGCACACTGACAGTGACCACAGGTTCGTCGATCTTGGGGTACTCGCGAACGGACAACCGATCGAAACTGACCGCTCCCACGAGCAAGATCAGCAGCGACAGCACCGTGGCGAAAACCGGCCTGCGAATGGAGACTTCAGCCAGTTGCATGGTCGTTGATCCCGTCAGTCAAAATGAAACACAAATCATGCCGGTGGCCTGCCCGCCCCACCTGGCCGCCCTGATCCAGCAGGCCTGGGACCCGCCCCCGGTCCAGACGATGGGGCAGACGCAGAAGCGCCCATCAGGCAAGGATCCGGACCCGGCAACGGAGCTTGTGCGGCATTGCGAGCTCCACCCCCAGGTGGGCCACCGGCCGCAGGCGCTCCGCCCGGGCGCTGCCCCGCACCCAAAGGTCCGCCAGGTCCGCCCGCGCCTGAGGCTGCCGGGCCTGCCCCTGCGGCAGGTGCTCCGGGGGCCCCAGGACCGCCCGCACCGGGTCCTCCGGGACCGCCTGCGCCGGGTCCTCCGGGGCCGCCTGCGCCGGGTCCTCCGGGGCCGCCTGCGCCGGGACGTCCGGCGCCGACCTCGATCACGCGCACCACCGTGCCATCACGCTGCAGGCGCTGCTGACCCGCCACAACCACGGTTTCACCGGCCTCCAAGCCCTGGACAACTTCAACCTTGCCCGGGGTTCGTGTGCCGAGTTTGACCTCTACCCGCTGGCTGGTCTTTCCTTCGGGCCCATCAATGAGCCGGATGACAAATTGGCGGCCCGCCTGCGGAACAATGGCCTCCTCGGGGACCACCAAGGCCTTTTCCTTCTGGGAAAAGACCGTACCCACCCGAGCAAACATGCCTGGCCGCAGCTGCATGCGTCGGTTGTCGATGCAGGCACGCACCCCCACCGAGCGACCATTGGCGTCAATCAGGGGGTCGATGGCCATCACCATGGCAGAAAATTTCCGACCGGGCAGCGAATCAATCTCCAACTGGGCACGCTGACCGGTTTTGATCTGGGCCTGAAAACGCTCTGGCAAACGGTAATCCACGTAGATCGCATCCATGTCCTCGAGGTTGACGACGTCGGCGCCATCTTTGAGGTAATCACCCAGGTTGACAGACCGAATACCGACCGTGCCGTCAAAAGGGGCCAAAATTTTCAGCCGGGCCGACGTTGCCTGAGCCAAAGCCAGCTTGGCCTGCGCCACCTCAAGGTTGGCCGCACTCTCATCGACCGTACGGCGGCTGATGAAGTTTTGCTCCACCAACTCTTTGTTGCGGTTGAAGTTCGCTCGCGCGATCGACAATTCAGCCTCCGCCTGCTTGATCTGGGCCTGCGCCAATTGATCGTCGAGCTGCACCAACAGCTGCCCCCTGCTCACACGCTGGCCGTCCCGAAAATTGACCTGCGTGATGCGACCGCTGACCTCAGGCCTGACGACGATGCTCTGACGAGAGCGCAAACTGCCCACCGCTTGGGCCTCGTCGACCAATCTGGTTTGCTCGACCTGAGTCACCTCCACAGCAGGTTTGCCACCTCCTCCTGGAGGCCCCCCCGGGCCGCCAGGTCGGGCCGCGCCAGCGGCAGGGGCCGAGGCGCCCGGCGCGCCAGCCGGCGAGGCCGCCGACGCTGCGTCACCGGCTGCGGGCTTGATCGCACGATTTTGATACCACCAGGCACCACCGCCCACTGCAGCAATCAGGACCACGGACAAGATCCGGATCACGGTTTTGGAAGACATCTATTTGCCTCAGAACAAAAAATTTCGCCCCCCAAAAGCGCGGGAAACGATCACATTCAAACCATTGAGCAATGTAACAGGAGCGGCAAAGCAGCGTGCAAAGTCAAACTCGGGATAACCCGATGGATCAAATACGTGTTTTCACGAATTCGATGGCCTTTGCCGCCTGTCGCTCTCGACCTGCGCGACCTACACTGCATTCATGCAAGACTTTGATGCCATCGTCATTGGGGCCGGGGCCGCCGGTCTTTTTTGCGCCGGCCAGGCTGGCCTGAGGGGCCTGCGGGTCCTGCTGATCGATCACCACCCGAAGGTGGCAGAAAAAATCCGCATCTCCGGCGGGGGGCGCTGCAACTTCACCAACTTGGGCACCACGCATCAGCAGTTTCTCGGAGAAAACCCGAATTTTTGCAGATCTGCTCTTTCGCGCTACACCCCGCAGGATTTCGTGGATTTGGTGCGCGAACACCAGATCGCCTTCCATGAAAAACACAAGGGCCAACTTTTTTGCGACAGCTCAGCCGAGGACATCATCGCCATGCTGCTTAAGCTGTGCGCGCAAGGACGGGTCGAGCGCTGGCAGCCGTGCCGAATTCACGACATCGAGCACAGTGACGGTCTCTATCGAATGACCACAGACCGCGATCCGGTGCGATCGGCACAGCTGGTGGTCGCCACCGGCGGCTTATCCATTCCCAAGATCGGCGCTACAGATTTGGGCTACCGCATTGCCCGCCAGTTCGGCCTGCGCGTGGTCGAGCCGCGTCCAGCCCTGGTTTCCCTGGTCTTTGACAACACAGCTTGGCCCCGATTTGCCGATCTGGCGGGCGTGGCTGTGCCCGCGCGAGTGAGCACGCAGACGCCAGGCAAGGGCAGGAAACTGCACGAACAGGTTTTTGACGAAGACCTGCTGTTCACCCACCGGGGCCTGAGCGGTCCGGCAGCTTTGCAAATTTCCAGCTATTGGCGACCGGGGGCATCAATCCGAGTGGACCTGGTCGCCTCATCGGGAGGAACCGAGCCGATGTACAGGAAGCTGCTGACTGTTAAATCGACTTCGCGCAAGCAGGTGGTCAACGAACTGACCGGCTGGCTGCCCGCGCGGCTGGCTCAGGCATGGACCGAGGGGGACGAGCGACTGGGGCGAGCCATTTGCGACGTGCCCGACAAAGCCCTGAGCCAACTGGCACAAAACCTGACCGACTGGCAATTGCAGCCCAGCGACACGGAGGGTTATCGCAAGGCAGAGGTCACTGCCGGCGGGGTCGACACCCGGGATCTTTCATCGCAGACCCTTGAATCGACGCACCCCGGCCTATATTTCATTGGCGAGGTGGTTGACGTCACGGGCTGGCTTGGGGGCTACAACTTTCAATGGGCCTGGGCAAGCGCCCAGGCCTGCGCACAGGCCATGGCCGCGCGTCACGCCACCTTGGTGCGCACAGCCTGAGCCTGAAGGTCGGGCGCAAACCAGCAGCCTGCTATAATCTCGCGTTTTGCCAGCAAACCAGCGCCTACAAGGATCCTGATCAGTTCCCCCGCGGCGCACCAATTGGACCCATTGAATGACCACCATCCGCGTTAAAGACAACGAGCCGTTCGAGGTTGCACTGCGCCGCTTCAAGCGCACCATTGAGAAACTCGGCCTGCTCACCGACCTGCGTGCCCGCGAGTTTTACGAAAAGCCGACCTCCGAGCGCAAGCGCAAAAAGGCAGCGGCGGTTAAGCGCAACTACAAGCGCATCCGCTCCATGCAGTTGCCAAAAAAACTGTACTGAATCTGCGGGCAGTCAGGTCTCAAAAGGATCGACCAAAACCCAGCCCGCTCGAGCTAGCTCCAGCGGGTTTTTTGTTTGCACACCCCACCTCCATCGATCATGGCCCTCAAAGCGCAAATCACTGAAGACATGAAGACGGCCATGCGTGCGCGCCAGAGCGAACGCTTGGCAACCATCCGCTTGTTGCTGGCTGCGCTCAAGCAGAAAGAGGTCGATGAGCGGATCGAACTCGACGACGCGGCCGTCATCGGCGTCATCGACAAGTTGATCAAGCAGCGCAAGGACTCGATCGAAGCCTTCCGCAAAGCCGAACGCCACGATCTGGCTGACAAGGAAGCGGCCGAAATGGCGGTGCTGCAGGACTACCTGCCCGCTCGCATGAGCGGCGACGAAATCGCCAGCGCCGTTCGAGCCATCGTGAGCAGCCTGGGCGCCAAGGGTCCCGGCGACATGGGCAAAGTGATGGGAGCGGTCAAGTCGCAGCTTGCGGGCAAGGCCGACATGGCCCAGGTATCGGCAGCAGTCAAAGCGGCGCTGGCTGGTTAGGAGCCGACCCATCAGCGCGCAATTGCGCCGCGCGACCCACGTGTCTACATGCCCAGGATGAGGGCCGAGCCCAAAACTGCCATGGCCGATCCCACCCAGGCCCACATTGCAGGCCTTCGGCGATAAATCAGCCACAAGAGCGGCAACAACAAGACCGGGGACAGAGAAGAAAATATACCGACCAGATTGGCCTGCCCCGTGCGCAGGGCGGCCAGAATCAGTGTCATGCCCAGGGCCATGGCCACCGCCGCGCTGGCCCAGGTTTTGAGCAGCACAGCAGCGCTCAGCGGCTGCTGCACCCTTGCCAGACCCAAACCCGACCACAGAAGCACCACATGCGCGGCGAATGCGGCCGTGGTCCGCACCGCCGACGCCGAAACCGCATCAATGCCGGTGCTCATGAGCGGCTTGATCATCAAAGTGGCCACAGACTGACCCAAGGCGGCCAACAGACCGAGGGCCACCCCCTGCCAAAGCGCCCCCCGGGTCTCTTCCCAAAGGTGGGTTTCATCAGCACGGCGTCCCCAGGCAATGGCCACCATCACGCCCGAAACCAGCAAGCCACTGCCCAGCAGCGTCCAGCCCCAGAGCGTCTCGCCAAGGATCCACCAGGCCAGTACCGCGGAAAACAGAGCATGGGTGGCAAACAAAACCCCCGAACGACGCGGTCCGAGCCGGTTCATGCAGGCAAACAAAGCGGTATCGCCGATGAAGATACCGATCAGGCCCGAGAGCACGAGCAGGCCAAGCGCCTGCCCGTCCAGGCTGCGCCACTGGCCGGTCCAAGCCGCCAGCGCCCACAACAGGCTCAAAGCAAAAAAAAGCCGCCAGCGGGTAAATGCAAATGCACCCATCTGGCTGGCAGCGGAGGCCGACAACAGGCTTCCAACTGCCCAACACAGAGCCGCAAGCGCAGCCAGCCATTCGGATCGCATGGGCGCGTCAGCTGCCTGCGATCTTCATCCGGTTAATCAGCACCGATCCGACCGTCTTGGCGCCATAGTTATAGGCGTCAGAGCCGATGGCCTCGATGCCCAGAAACATGTCTTTCATGGTGCTGGCAATCGTGATTTCTTCAACCGGGTAGGCAATACGCCCCTTTTCAACCCAGAAGCCAGATGCGCCGCGCGAATAGTCTCCGGTGACATGGTTGACGCCCTGCCCCATCAGTTCAGTCACAAACAGGCCGGTGCCAAGCTTGCGCAGCATTTCATCAAGATCATCCCCGGGGCGCGTGAGTCGGCTCGATAACACCAGGTTGTGCGAGCCTCCCGCATTGCCTGTGGTGCGCATGCCCAGCTTGCGCGCCGAATAGGTGCTCAGGAAATAGCCCTGCACCACACCGGCCTGAACCACCTGCCTGGCGCGGGTGAGCACACCTTCCTCGTCAAAGGGCGCACTGCCCTTGCCTTTGAGCACGTGGGGATCCTCGCTCAGGTCGATGTGCTCAGGCAGCACCCGCTTGCCCAGGCTGTCCTGCAAAAAACTGCTCTTGCGGTAAAGCGCGCCGCCGCTGGTTGCTTGCACATAGGCGCCCAATAAACCCGTGGCCAAGGTCGACTCAAACAGCACCGGGCACTGGCGGGTGGTGATTTTTCGGCTGTTTAAACGCGAGAGGGTGCGTTGCGCGGCATAACGGCCCACCGCCTGCGCACTGGCCAACTCACGTGCATCGCGCATGGAACTGAACCAGGCGTCACGCTGCATGTTGTCGCCCTGCCCGGCGATCGGCGCGACCGAGATGCTGTGGCGCGAAGAGCAGTAGCCCCCACGAAAGCCTCGGCTGTGCGCGCTGAAAAAATGGCTCTGCTGGGCCGACACGCCAGCCCCTTCGCTGTTGGTGATCAAGCGGCTCGTTTGCAGCGCTGCCGCCTCGCACTCCAGGGCCAGGGTGGCCGCCTGATCGGCAGTGATCGCCCAGGGGTGGAACAAATCGAGTTCAGGGTGCTGCCTCGATATGTCGGCCTCATCGGGCAAGCCAGCGGCAGGATCGCTGGCGGTGAAACGTGCGATGTCATAGGCCGCTTGAACGGTGCGCTCGATGGCCTCCATTGAAAAATCGCTGGTTGAGGCGTTGCCGCGCTTTTGTCCAAGGTAAACCGTGATGCCCAGGGATTTGTCGCGATTTCGCTCCACATTTTCGAGCTCCCCCTTGCGCACGCTGACCGACAGACCGCAGCCCTCGGAGGCCTCGGCGGCCGCATCGGAGGCGCCCAGTTTTCGGGCGTGTGCCAGGGCGGCGTCCACCAGTTGCTCAAAAAAACTGCGGCTGTAGCTAAAACCGCTGGGATCGGGTTGGGCTGTCTTGTTCACAAAAATGCAATCGATAAGAGGACAACTATGATACCGACCCCAGACCACAAGGTGGGCCAAGGCCCGCCATTGCCCCATCCCAATGTCCAGAAAGCCAAAAAAAGGGTACTTTGTCAAAGGCCAGTTTGTGGCCGAAGGCAGCGAACTCGATATCGAACTCAAGCGTGAACTCAAGGGCGGGCTTGAGGTGAGCAAATCCGATCTCAAGCGGGAAAGCGCTGAACTTCAGAGCCTGGGCGAGCAACTGCTGGGGCTGCGCGGCGATCTGTTCGCATCTCTGGCTCTGCCCGACAAGTTGGTCGATGCCCTCAAAGATGCTGCTCGCATCACGGACTTCGAGGGACGGCGCAGGCAGATGCAGTTCATAGGCAAGCTCATGCGGCAACTGGAGGACGCGACACTGCAAGCGGTCCGATCAGCACTCGATGTTCAGCGCCTGGGCAGCGCCGAGGAAACGGCTGCGCTGCATCTGGCAGAGCGCTGGCGCGAGAAAATGGTCGCCGATGAGCAGGCCTTGAGCCAATGGATCGCCGAGCATCCGGGCACCGATGTGCAGCAATTGCGCGCGCTCGTGCGCCAGGCCCGCAAAGACGCCATTGCGGCCGCCGGTGCGCCCGCAGGGCAGACGCCGCGCCACGGCCGCGCCTGGCGCGAGATTTTTCAACTGATCAAGGAGCAGCGCCATGACTGAGTTCGACCCGGTTCGCATCGGTATCGTCTCGGTAAGCGATCGCGCCTCCAGTGGCGCCTACGAAGACAAAGGCCTGCCCGCCCTCAAGCAGTGGCTGGGCGCAGCGCTGCAAAACCCGACCGAATTTGTCGAGCGGCTCATCCCGGACGAGCAAGACCTCATCAGCCAGGCGTTGATCGATCTGGTCGAGGCTGGCTGCGCCCTGATACTGACCACCGGAGGAACCGGTCCGGCACTGCGTGACGTGACCCCTGAGGCGACCCTGGCCGTCGCCCACAAAATCATGCCCGGCTTTGGCGAACAGATGCGCCGCATCAGCCTGGAATTTGTCCCCACTGCGATCTTGTCGAGACAAGTGGCCGTGATTCGCGAGCGCTGCCTGATCATCAACCTGCCAGGGCAACCCAGGTCGATCCAGGAAACCCTGGAAGGCCTGAAAAATGCCGAGGGGCAGTCGGTCGTGCCAGGCATCTTTGCAGCCGTCCCGTACTGCATCGACCTGATCGGGGGGCCTTACCTGGAAACCCACCCCGAAGTGTGCAAGGCTTTCAGACCCAAAAGCGCCGTACGACCGCCCCGATCCTGAGACGGCCTTGACCCACCATTCACTTGCCAACCATTTGGTTGAGCTTTGCTGCCTCGAAACTCTCCTGACGCGCCGCATCGGCCGGCACCCAATCGCGTTGCAGCTCGGACATTTTCTCCAGGGTCTGCCACAACAGGGCGATCTGATGCTCCTGCGAAGCGGCGTTGTCAATCAGGCCGCGCATGGCCTGGGACAGAGGATCATCGCTCTGGGTCACGCCATAGGCAGAAAACCCCATCTGGCTGGCCGCCTGCTCACGCCTGAGGTCGGCGTCGGCCTCAATGATGCGCGCCGGATTGCCCACAGCTGTGGCCCCGGCGGGTACCGGCTTGACCACGACCGCGTTCGATCCGATCCGCGCCCCATCGCCGACCTCAAAGCCACCGAGTACCTGAGCGCCGGCTCCGACCACCACATTGCGCCCCAGCGTCGGGTGGCGCTTGGCGCCCTTGTAAAGGGAAGTGCCACCGAGCGTGACGCCCTGGTAGATGGTGCAGCCGTCTCCAATTTCGGCGGTCTCACCGACCACCACACCCATGGCGTGATCAAAAAACACCCGCTCACCGATCCGGGCACCCGGGTGTATTTCAATGCCCGTCAAAAAACGCGACAAATGCGAGATGAAACGGCCGAGCCACTTAAGCCCATGGGTCCAGCACCAATGCGCTCGCCGGTGAAGCACGATGGCATGCAGGCCCGGATAACAGGTCAGTACCTCCCAAGTCGAGCGCGCCGCCGGGTCACGCTCGAGAATGCACTGGATGTCTGAACGCAAGCGAGAAAACATAGGTTGGGCAGTCTAACGGGGCGCGCGATCCGACGCAGGATTTGTCTTCTTGTCCGCGTCGGGGGCAGTGTCACCGCTGGTTCGCCCCCGCATGGCACGGGCAATGCCTCGCAAGATGTGGATTTCCTGCTCCGACGGCCTGGCCCGATTGAACAATTGGTTCAAACGCGGCATGAGTTTTTTGGGGGCAGCCGGATCCAAAAATCCAATGGACTCGAGGGCCTCTTGCCAATGCGCCAACATCGCCGCAACCTGCGCGCCATCGGCCGGTCTGTGCGCTGCAGCGGCGGACTGCACCTCATAACCGCCCTGGGCCTGACGCCAGTCGTAGGCGATCAATTGCACGGCAGCTGCAATATTAAGCGAGCCATAGCCAGGGGCCGTCGGAATGCAAAGGCTCGCGTGGCAGCGGTACACGTCCTCATTGCGCATGCCAAAGCGCTCCGAGCCAAACAAAAAGGCCAGGCCTTGTGGGGCAGGAAAACCGCTGTGAAGCAGTTCCTCAAAATGCTGTCGCGGGCTGAACGTGGGCGGGCCAAAGTCACGTGGCGTCATGGCGGTGGCACAGACGTGATCGATGCCCTCCAGGGCCTCGTCAAGGGTTGGCACAACGCGGGCCCGCTGCAGGACATCGGACGCCCCGCTTGCGCGCTCAACCGCCTCGGTGTGCTGCAACACATCGGGCCAGCGGGGCGAAACAAGCACGAGATCGTCAAAACCCATGACCTTCATGGCCCGCGCCACAGCGCCCACATTGCCGGCATGGCTGGTTTGGATCAGGACGAAGCGGGTGCGCATGTTCAAGGCCTCAAGCACCCCATTGTCGCCTTGCCGCGTGCGTGCGGGCCGCCGGGCCTCGAGAGCGCGCGACGGGCCTTAAAATGCCCGACTTGCCCTGCCGCCGGTCACCGGACGATGCAGCCTACCCGCTCCTTGGTCCTCGTCATGTCCAGCACCCTACACCCCATGCTCAATGTGGCCATCAAGGCTGCGCGCGCCGCCGGCGCCATCATCAACCGTGCCGCGCTGGACATTGAATCCGTACGGGTCTCGGCCAAGCAAACCAACGACTTTGTCACTGAAATCGATCATGCGGCCGAGACCGCCATCATTGAAATTTTGCTTCAAGCCTACCCGGGGCACAGCATCCTGGCCGAGGAGTCGGGCAGTGAACACGGCGCCAGGCATTCGGATTACCAGTGGATCATTGATCCACTCGACGGCACCACCAACTTCATACACGGCTTTCCGATTTATTGCGTGAGCATCGCGCTGGCTGTCAAGGGGCGGGTGGAGCAGGCGGTGGTCTACGATCCAACCCGCAACGATCTGTTTTGCGCCACCCGCGGTCGAGGCGCCTACCTCAACGACCGGCGCATCCGCGTGGCCAAACGCACCCGTCTACAGGAATGCCTGATTTCCACCGGATTTCCCTACCGCCCTGGTGACAAGCTGCGCGCCTACCTGAACATGCTCGGCGAAGTCATGAGCCAGTGCGCTGGCGTGCGCCGCCCGGGCGCCGCCGCTCTGGACCTGGCCTACGTGGCGGCCGGATTCAGTGACGGTTTTTTTGAGACTGGACTCAAGGCATGGGACGTGGCTGCAGGCTCTCTGCTGATCACTGAGGCCGGAGGCCTGGTGGGCAACTTCACGGGGGATGCCGATTTCATGCACCAGGGCGAATGCGTCGCTGGCAACCCACGCATCTATGCGCAGCTGGTCAATGCCCTGGGCAAATACAGCAAATTTGCTCAGACATCCGACAAACTCGAGGAGGTCCGCGATCTGACACCGGGTCCAGATGAACATTCCCAGACAGAAACCGCCCCCGCTCGGGCCAAGCCGGTCCTCAAGGTGCGCAAATCGCAAACACCCGCACAAGAGAGCGCGCAAGACGCCGGCTCAAGCCCATCGGGTATGCCTCGAGCGGCCAAGCGCGCCGGGGCCTGATACAAAACAGCGGCGCAAACCCGACCGCCATGAACACCCGAGCTGACTCTGCTGTGGCTGCGCACACCCCCATGATGGCGCAGTACCTGGCCATCAAAAAAGATTTCCCAGACACCCTGCTGTTCTACCGCATGGGGGATTTTTACGAGCTTTTTCATGAAGATGCAGAAAAAGCAGCCCGCCTGCTTGAGATCACGCTGACGTCGCGGGGCCAGTCGGCTGGCACGCCCATCAAGATGGCGGGCGTCCCCTATCACTCTGCAGACAATTATTTGGCCCGATTGATCAAGCTCGGTGAATCCGTCGCCATTTGCGAGCAGGTCGGCGATGTGGCTTCGTCCAAGGGCCCGGTCGAGCGCAAGGTCGTTCGTGTGGTCACCCCCGGGACGCTGACCGATGCGGAACTGCTAAGCGACAAGAGTCAGTCCCTGCTGCTGGCGGTGCATCAAGGGCCGCGCAACCGCTGCGGTCTGGCTTGGTTGAGTGTCACACAGGGCCAGCTTTTTTTGGCTGAATGCGACGCCGACGATGTCGTGGCTTGGCTGGCCCGGATCGGGCCGAGCGAACTGATCCACAGCATCGACATCACGCCCGCATTCGAGCGGGCGCTGCACGACGGCCTGACTGCCCTGCCCTCGGGTCAATGCCCGATCACAGCGCGGCCCCACTGGCAGTTTGACAGCGCGCTGGGGGAGCGCCGCCTGCTCGAGCAACTCAAGGCAGCTTCCTTGCAAAGCTGGAGCGCCCGGGACCTGCCCCAAGGCCATGCGGCAGCCAGCGCCTTGCTCAGCTATGCAGAACACACCCAGGGTCGAGCCCTGACCCACCTGCACGGCCTGCGTGTGGTGCGATCGGACGAGCTGATTGATTTGCCACCGAACACGCGGCGCAACCTCGAGCTCACTCAGACCCTGCGCGGGGAAGACAAACCCACCCTGTTTTCCCTGCTCGACAGTTGCGTGACGGGGATGGGCAGCCGCCTGCTCAAGGGTTGGCTGCTGAGCCCGCGTCGCCTCAGAGAAGAAGCCCAGGAGCGGCTGGAGGCGATTGCACACCTGCGCATGGGTCTTTACGGCACCCTGCGGGAAGCCTTGCGTGGCAGCGCCGATATGGAACGCATCGCCGCTCGGCTGGCGCTGCGTCAGGTGCGCCCCCGCGAACTGGTGGCCCTGCGTGAGAGCTTGGCTCGGGCTGACACTTTGAGGCAGCACATGACAAGCAGCGCAGGCGTGCCGCCGCTGCTCAAGAGACTGGAGCTGGCCCTTGAAGCACCCCCCCAGTGCGCCGAGCGGCTCACGCGCACCCTGCTGGACGAACCCGCAGCCCAGATTCGTGACGGTGGCGTGATTCGAGGAGGCCACGACAGCGAGCTCGATGAACTGCGCGCCATTGAAAACAACTGCGACGCCTTCTTGCTCGAACTCGAGGCACGCGAAAAGGCGCGCACCGGCATCACCAACCTCAGGGTGCAATTCAATCGGGTGCATGGCTTTTACATTGAAGTGACCCAAGGACAGCTCGATAAGGTGCCCGCGGACTATCGCCGTCGTCAGACACTCAAAAACGCCGAGCGCTTCATCACCCCCGAACTCAAGGGCTTTGAGGACAAAGCCCTGTCGGCCCAAGAACGGGCGCTGGCCCGGGAAAAATTTCTCTACGAACAGCTGCTCGACGACTTGCAGGTGTTTGTGCCCACGCTCTGTGCGCTGGCCCAGGCCCTTGCCTCGATCGACGCACTGGCCGCACTGGCGGAGCGTTCGCTCACACTAAACTGGTGCAGACCTGTTTTTGTAAGAGAGCCTTGCATATCCATCAGCGGCGGGCGCCACCCGGTGGTCCAAGCGCGGCTGGCAGAAACCGGCGGCGGCCACTTCATTGCCAACGACTGCCGGCTCGACGGCAAGACCCGCATGCAGGTCATCACCGGCCCCAATATGGGGGGTAAATCAACCTATATGCGGCAAGTGGCACTGATCGTGCTTTTGGCCAGCATGGGCTCTTACGTGCCTGCCAGCGAATGTCGGCTTGGACCGATTGATGCGATTCACACCCGAATCGGGTCGGCAGATGACCTGGCCAATGCCCAATCGACCTTCATGCTCGAAATGACCGAAGCCGCCCAAATCCTGCACAGCGCCAGCGAGCAATCCCTGGTCCTGATGGATGAAATCGGTCGCGGCACCTCAACATTTGATGGTTTGGCGCTGGCCGGAGGCATCGCAGCCCACCTGCACAACAGGACGCGCGCTTTCACCCTGTTTGCCACCCACTACTTCGAACTGACCGAGTTTGCAGCCAGGCATCACGGCGCGATCAATGTGCATGTCAGTGCGGTGGAGTCGGGCGCTGACATCGTTTTCATGCACCAGATCGAGGCCGGCCCAGCCAGCCGCAGCTACGGCATCTCGGTGGCGCGTCTGGCCGGAGTGCCCGCCCCGGTGGTCAACCAGGCCCGGCAGGCGCTGCAGGCGCTGGAAACCGGGCATCAGCAAGCTCAGGCCCAGGTTGATCTGTTTGCGCCGGCCCCCGCTCAAGCCGGCCCGGGACCCAGTGCACTGGACAAGGCGGTACAAGCCATCGAACCCGATGCCCTGAGCCCCCGCGAGGCGCTCGATCTGATCTATCAACTCAAAAAACTCGCCGGCAACTCCGGCAACGCCACCTCATCATGACCTACTGTGTAGCCATCAAACTCAATGCCGGCCTCGTGTTCCTGTCGGACTCGCGCACCAATGCCGGGCTGGATCACATTTCGACCTTTCGCAAGATGATCGTCTACGAGCGGGCAGGCGATCGCTTCATGGTGCTGCTTTCGGCCGGCAACCTCTCGATCACCCAGTCGATCCGGGAAATCTTGCAGGTGGAACAGCTCCAGGATGCTGGCAGCGAGGAGCCGACCACCATCTGGAATGCGCGCAGCATGTTCGATGCGGCCCGGGTTCTGGGCTCGGCCGTTCGACGCGTGCACGATCGCGATGGCGCGGCTCTGCGGGGCTCCGATGTCGACTTCAATGTGTCCCTGCTTTTTGGCGGGCAGATACGTGGGGAGGGCATGCGTTTGTTCCAGATGTACTCTGCGGGCAACTTCATTGAGGCAACCCGCGAGACGCCCTATTTTCAGGTGGGGGAAGCCAAGTACGGCAAGCCCGTGCTCGATCGGGTCATCACCCCCGAAACGCCTTTGCAAGAGGCCGCAAAGTGCGCTCTGGTCTCCATGGACTCGACCATGAAATCGAACCTTTCGGTGGGCTTTCCGCTCGATCTTGCGGTCTATGAAAACAACCAACTGCAAAGCGACAAATTGGTCTGCATAGACCAAGACAATCCTTACTACCGCATGATGCACAACAACTGGGGTAACAAATTGCGGCAGGTCTTTGACAGTATCGAAGACCCGGTGTGGGATGATGCCCATACGCACACCCCGCTGAAGATGCCCAGCGCTCGGCACGGTGCGCTCATGAAAATTGCCACCCCGCAAGACAAATTGATTTGAACCTGCCGAACCTGTGTCCGCTCCCCTGCTCATCTTCTCCCACGGCAACAGCTTTCCGGCCAGCACCTACGGCGTCATGCTGCGCAGCCTGCATCGACGCGGCTTTGAAATCCAGGCCATAGAAAAGTTTGGCCACGATGAGCGCTATCCGGTGACCAGCAACTGGCCTGCCCTGGTGCAGCAGCTGGCCGACTTTGCCGGCGAGGCTTCGCGGCGATCCGGCCAAGGCGCTTTTCTGGTGGGCCATTCGCTGGGCGGTTTTTTAAGCCTGATGTGCGCTGCCCGTCATCCCGAATTGGGGGGTCAGAAAATTCGTGGCGTGGTGCTGATGGACTCACCCATTCTTGGCGGATGGAAAGCGGCCGCCTTGTCAGTGGCCAAGCGGGCACGGTTGGTCGGCTCGATCTCTCCAGGTGCGGTCAGCCGCAAAAGAAAGCAGTCCTGGGCCAGCCTGCAAGACGTGCAGTCGCACTTCGCTGCAAAAAAGCTGTTCGCCTCCTGGGATCCCGCCGTGCTCCAGGACTACGTCACTAAAGGCACCCGCCTGTCTGACCCCAACGGCGATCCAGCCGGCCCACGCGTCTTGAGTTTCGACCGAGATGTCGAAACGGCGATCTACAACACCCTGCCTGACAACCTTGAAGCCCTGATAAGACGCCATCCGTTGCGATGTCCGGTCGCCTTCATTGGCGGGCGCAATTCACTGGAGATGCGACAGGTGGGTATGGCCATGACGCAGGCGGTCACACACGGGCGCATCATGATGCTCGACGGCAGCCATCTGTTCCCCATGGAAAAGCCCCAAGCCAGCGCCGCAGCCGTCGAGACGGCGCTGCTCAACATGATGGGGCCGCACGAGATGCCATGAGGTCGCAGGCGGCCAGAACGCCAATCAAAGCTGGGGTCTCAACGCCCGTGTGCGCCAGGTCTCAAGCCCGCGGGTCGTGGGGTCAAGAATGCCCGGACTCAGGCCGCCCAGCGCACCCAACCCATATGGGCCGTGAAAAGCACCACCGCACCAAAGACAATCCGGTACCAGGCAAATATCTCGAAACTGTGACTGGCGATGAATTTGAGCAGCCAGCGGACGCAAACCCAGGCGCTCAGAAACGACACCACCAAGCCCACCAGAAACATGGGCGCGTCAGACAGGCTGAGCATGGCGCGCTCCTTGTATAGGCTGTAGGCACCGGCTCCAATGAGCGTCGGGATGGCCAGATAAAAGGAAAAGTCGGTGGCCGCTTTGCGCGAAAGCCCCAAGAGCATGCCACCGATGATGGTCGCACCGCTGCGGCTGGTTCCCGGGATCATGGCCAGGCACTGCACCAGACCCACTTTGAGCGCATCACGCCCGCGCATGTCTTCAACCTCATGGATGCGCACTGCACTGGCAGGTCTGCGCTCGGCCCAAAGGATGATGAACCCGCCAATGATGAAGGTGGTGGCCACCACCGAGGGCGTGAACAGATGGGCTTTGATGGCCTTACCGAGCAGCAGGCCGAGAACAACAGCGGGAACAAAGCCAACGAAGACATTGAACGCAAAACGCTGAGCCTGTGCACTGTGCGGCAAAGCCCTCACGGTCGAGCGTATCTTTTGCCAATACACGATGATGACCGCCAAGATGGCGCCGGTCTGAATCGCAATATCAAACACCTTGGCTTTTTCGTCGTCAAAGCCGAGCAGCGCACCGGCCAGGATCAGGTGCCCCGTGGACGAGATCGGCAGGAACTCGGTCAGGCCTTCAACCACGCCCATGATGGCCGCCTTGATCAGCAAAGTAATGTCCACGCGCTCGACCCCGCAAAAACGCAGATTATCGGCCACAGCCGCCGACTAAAATCCGAACCATGAGTTCCATGCCCACGGCCGGCGCGAGCGGCGCCCCTGAACAAACACAAGCGCTTAAGATCAGCAATTTTTTGCGGCAGATCATCGAGCATGATCTGGCTCAAGGCACCTACGCCAGCCGCCGATGGGCGGGCAGTCCCGGCGACGCCGCGCACCACGCTGCGGGCCAGCCCGATCCGGCCAGAATCCGAACCCGCTTCCCTCCCGAGCCCAACGGCTATCTGCACGTCGGTCATGCCAAAAGCATTTGCCTGAACTTTGGACTGGCGCGCGACTACGCTGGCGTGTGCCACCTGCGCTTTGACGACACCAACCCTGAAAAGGAAGACCAGGAATACGTCAACAGCATCATTGACGCGGTGAAATGGCTGGGCTTCGACTGGGCGCAAATCGGCCAAGCCCAAGGCAGCGCCGCCCCCTACCAGGCCAGCGACTACTTTGGCTTCATGTACCGCGCAGCCGAACACCTGATCGAAGCCGGACACGCTTATGTGGACGAGCAGTCGCCCGAGGAGATGCGCATCCACCGTGGCGACTTCGGCAAGCCCGGCGTCAACAGCCCATTTCGAAGCCGCACCCCCGCCGAGAACCTGGCGCGCTTTCGCGAGATGAAGGACGGTCAGCATCCCGATGGCGCCATGGTGCTGCGCGCAAAGATAGACATGGCTGCGCCCAATATCAATATGCGCGACCCAGCCATTTACCGCATACGCCATGCCGAGCACCACCACACCGGCAAAGCCTGGTGCGTCTACCCCATGTACACCTTCGCGCACCCGATCGAAGATGCGCTCGAGCAAATCACGCACAGCATCTGTACGCTCGAATTCGAGGACCAGCGCCCGTTTTACGACTGGCTCATGGAGCGCCTGATCGAAGGTGGCCTGCTGGCCAGCCCGCCACCCAGGCAATACGAATTTGCCCGCCTGAACCTGACTTACGTGGTCACATCCAAGCGCAAGTTGGCCCAATTGGTCAACGAAAAGCGCGTGAGCGGATGGGACGACCCGCGCATGCCCACCATCGTGGGTCTGCGCCGGCGCGGCTACACGCCACAGAGCCTGCAACTGTTTGCCGAACGCATCGGTGTGACAAAGAGCGACAGCTGGATCGACTATGGCACGCTTGAGGGCTGCTTGCGCGAAGACCTGGAAAACAAGGCCCACCGCGGCATGGCCGTGCTGGACCCGATCAAGCTTGTGATGACCAACTGGGCGGCAGCCTTTGGTCATGATGACTACACCGAGACATGCACCCAGGCGGCCCTGCCACACAGCGCGATTGCCGAAGGCCAAACCCCACCGCCAGAGCGCAGCTTCAAGATCGGCAAGGAGGTCTGGATCGAGCGCGAAGACTTTGAGGAAATTGCGCCCAAGGGCTACAAACGCCTGTTCCCCGGCAACGTGGTGCGCCTCAAGGGTGGCTACGTGGTTGAATGCACAGGCTGCGTGCGCGATGCCGCAGGACAGGTGATCGAGGTTCACGCCAAAGTCATCCCGGGCACCAAAAGCGGCACACCCGGCGCCGACAGCGTCAAGGCCAAAGCAGCCATCACCTGGGTCGGCGTGGCCGATGGCGTGCAGGCTGAAGTGCGCCTGTACGACCGCTTGTTCGCCGATGCACACCCCGACGCCGGCGGCAAGGATTTTCTGCAGGCGCTCAACCCGGACAGCCTCAAGGTGGTGAGGGCCTACGTCGAGCCATCACTGGCTGCGGCGTTGCCCGACCAGAAGTTCCAGTTCGAGCGATTTGGCTACTTCGTGGCCGATCGGGCGGACCATGTGGCGGGCTCCAAGCCGGTATTCAATCGGGCCGTGAGCCTGAAGGACAGCTGGGGCAAATGAAGCCCGAGGGGCCAAGCCAGTTGGGCGTATCCGGCATCGGCCATTTATTGGCTAACATCACAGTCCGATGAAGGCCTTGCTCCGACTCCTCGCCCTGACGGTTGTGGCAACGCTGCTCTCTGGCGGCGCATGGGTGGCCTGGACCGTCTCGCGAACCCTGCCCCAACGCGATGGCAGCGTGGCCCTCAGCGGCCTGCAGGCACCGGTGAACGTGCGCTATGACGAGCGCGGAGTGCCCCATATACGCGCTCAAAACGAGATCGATCTGTACCGTGCGCTGGGTTATGTCCACGCCCAGGACCGACTGTTTCAAATGGAAATCATGCGCCGTCTGGCCCGCGGTGAATTGGCGGAAATTCTGGGGCCCAGTCTGCTTGACACCGATCGCCTGTTTCGTACCCTGGGCCTGCGTCACCGGGCCAGCCAATCGGTCGCTCAGATGGATCGTTCACTGCCCAGCACCATGGCCCTGATGGCCTACCTGGACGGCATCAACCAATTTCAGGAACGTGAACGTCTGCCCGTTGAATTCAAACTGCTGGGCATTGAGCCACGCGACTTCTCACCCGAGGACACCCTGGCTGTTTCGGGCTACCTGGCCTACAGTTTTGCCGCTGCCTTTCGGACCGAGCCAGTGATGACGCATATTCGCGATGAGCTCGGAGCCAGCCACCTGCGAATCTTCAAGACCGAAGGCTTGCGGCCATCCCAGACCAAACTCGATGGAGCCACCGCGCGCAGCTTGGCCCAGGTGGCCAGCCTGAGCCTGCAAGCGCCCGATGTCGCCCGCGTGCCCGTGCTCAGCGGCAGCAATGCATGGGCGATCGCGGGCTCGCGAACTGCCAGCGGCAAACCTTTATTGGCCGGCGATCCGCACATCAGCTTTGCGCTGCCGAGCGTCTGGTATGAAGCCCATTTGCAAGCCCCGGGGTTCGAGCTGTATGGCCACCACCAAGCGCTCAGCCCCTTCGCTCTGATCGGGCACAACCAGGCCTTTGCCTGGAGCTTGACCATGTTTCAGAACGACGATGTGGATTTTGTTGCTGAAAGACTCAACCCGGAGCGAGCCGATCAGGTCTGGCACCAGGGGCGATGGACCGACCTGCAAGTGCGTACGGAGACCATCGCCGTCAAGGGTCAGGCCCCGGTGACCCTGACCTTGCGAAGCTCGCCCCATGGCCCGCTGATCACCGACGTTTTTCGCCCCGCCCTGACGCAGCAGGCTGTGGCGCTGTGGTGGACTTTTTTGGATTCGGACAATCCCCTGCTCGAAGCATTTCACGGCCTCAACCGCGCCAACACCCTGAATAAGGCACGAGAGGCAGCCAGCAAGATCCACGCACCAGGGCTCAACGTGGTGTGGGCCAGCGCTGCCGGCGACATTGCCTGGTGGGCCGCAGCCCGCTTGCCCCTGCGACCCGCTGGGGTGGACCCGCGCTTTGTGCTCGATGCCAGCCGAGGGGATGCGGTCAAGCTGGGCTACGCACCATTCACACAAAATCCGCAGGAAGAAAATCCGGCCCGTGGCTACATCGTGTCGGCCAATCACAAGCCGCAGGTGAGCAACCCGCCGGCGGGCTATTACAACCTGCCCGAGCGTGCGCGTCGGCTTGACGCAGCATTGCGCGACCCCTCACGAAAATGGACCATTGAGCACAGCCAACTCCTGCAGCAGGATGTGACCACGGCCTATGCGCCTGCATTGCTCGAGCACATGCGGGCGGCACTAAAGGATCAGAGTCAAACGGATGCGCAGGCCCAGTTGCTGCAAGGCCTGGCCACCTGGGACGGCTCGTACAGCCCCGACAGCATCCATCCCACTGTGTTCACACAGTGGCTCTACGAAATTGCGCGCGCGGCAATGCTCGATGAGCTGGGCCCCCTGCACTTTGAAAATCTGCTCAAAACACGGGCCCTGGATCATGCCCTGCCCCAGCTCTTGGCCGATGCCTCATCCCCATGGTGGGACGATCGCGACACACCCGCCGTTGAAACACGGGCGCAGGTGGTGCAAAAGGCATGGGCTAGGGCCTTGGCCCACCTTCGCGCGACCTACGGAGAAGATTCATCTGCCTGGACATGGGCGCGCGCGCACACGGTCACCCATGGCCACCCGCTGGGCCGCAAAAAACCATTGAACCTGCTTTTTGACGTCGGACCATTCAGCGTACCCGGGGGACGCGAAATCCCAAACAACTTTGCGCACCCGCTTGGGCCTGCGCCCTGGCCAGTGAGCTACGGGCCGTCAACCCGTCGGGTGATTGATCTGAGCCAACCGGGCAAGGCTGTGGGGGGCAATCCCACGGGCCAAAGCGGCGTGCTGTTTGACCGCCATTACAAAGATCAGGCTCAGGGCTTTCACGAAGGACGCTACGTGGCCCAACATCTGCTCGAGGTCGATGTGCAAGCCCACACTGTGGGCACGCTGACCCTCGAGCCCGAAAAGTAAGAACCAAACGCGGCGACGCCGATCCGATCAACGATCGGTGCGCCAGGCGCCCCAGGCCAGGAGCGCACTGAGCACAGACACCGGCACCGACAGCCAAAAAACGCTTTCCAAGCCCCAGCGACTGCTGACCACGCCTCCCACCAGACCACCAAGCACACCGGGCAGGCCGTAGGCGATCACTGTGTACAGGGCTTGCCCACGACCGAGCAATTGACCTGAGAATTTCTGGGACAGCCAAGCCATACAAACCGTGTGATGGGTCGCAAAAGTGACCGCATGCATGCACTGCGCGAGCATCAGAACCCACAACTGATCCGCTGCGCCGGCAGTCATCACCATGCGCAGGGCCATCACCGCTGCACACGCCACCAGCCAGCCGGTCAGCCTGAGTCGAGGCAGCCACCGCGACTGCGTGAAAAACCACCCGACCTCCACCAGGACCGACAGGGCCCACAGCAAGCCGATGGTGGTCTTGGAGTATCCCAATGAATCGAGATAGAGAGAGAAAAAAGCGTAAACGCCAATGTGAGCGAGCACGTGGAAAAAAGCAGATCCAAAAAACAGCTGAGCAGATTTTTGGCGCAGCAGCGGCCATACGCTCTGCTTGTCCGCTTGGGCCACAACCGGCTCTTTGACGCTGGGCAGGCACCAGGCGCTGACGGCCACCGCTGAAATGGTCAGCATGGTCACCAATGGAAAATGCTGCATGCCGTAAGTCTCAAACCACCAGCCGGCGGCGATCACGGTGACCAGAAATCCGACCGATCCGAATACGCGTACCCGCCCGTATCGCCGTGTATCAAACTCGCCGCTCTGGCTCACGATCTTGATCAACACTGCCTCGCTCATGGGCATCATGCCGCTGGTGTGACCAAAGAGCAGCAGGAGCACGGCAAAGAGCCAGAAAAAACCGCCATCCCACCAAAGCCCCAGGGACAGCAGCAGCGATGCGCTGGCACCATAGCGCAGTAAAAGCGTGCGCCGTCCGGTGTGGTCGCTGAGCCAACCCCATCCGTAAGGAGCGATCAAGCGGCTGGCTGACTGCAGTGACACCAACACGCTGATAGCGACCAGGCTCAGGCCCATGTCCTTGAGCCAAAGTGGCAGAAAGGGGTTGAAAAAGCCGACGTGCGCGAAATACGTGGCCACCAAGGCCGACAAGGCCGCCAGTTGGCGCTGGCTGGCCATGGCCCGCTCAGGCTGGCCCACGCAAGGCAATTCGGGGCAGCTCAGGCTGCACATCGGCGCACTGGGCCCGGTGTTGCAGTGCATGCTCCATGACCACCAGTGCCAACATGGCTTCAGCGATCGGTGTGGCGCGTATGCCCACACAAGGGTCATGGCGGCCCTTGGTCACCACCTCGGTCACCTGGCCCTGTCGGTCTATGGAGGGGCGCGGCGTCAAGATCGACGAGGTCGGCTTGATGGCCAGGGCCACTTCCAGATCCTGCCCCGTGGAAATCCCGCCCAGCACACCGCCGGCGTTGTTCGATGTGAATCCCTGCGGGGTCAGCGCATCACCGTGCACGCTGCCACGCTGCACAACGCTGGCAAAACCGGCGCCGATCTCCACGCCCTGGACGGCATTGATGCCCATCATGGCGTAGGCGATGTCGGCATCGAGCTTGTCGTACAAGGGCTGCCCCAGGCCGACCGGCACCCCAGTGGCCACCACGCGAAGCCGAGCGCCGCAGGAATCGCCCGATTTGCGCAGCGCATCCATGTAGGCCTCGAGCGCCGAGACATCGGCCAGCGGAGCAAAAAAAGGGTTGGACTCTACATGCTCCCAGGACTCAAACGCAATGGGCATCTCGCCGATCTGGGTCATGCAGCCCCTGAACAGCGTGCCGTACTGCAACCGCAGCCATTTCTTGGCCACCGCACCGGCGGCCACCATCGGCGCTGTCAGACGGGCTGAAGAACGACCGCCACCCCGCGGATCGCGCAGACCGTACTTGTGGGCGTAGGTGTAATCGGCATGACCGGGCCGGAAGGTATCGAGGATGTTGCCGTAATCCTTGCTGCGCTTATCGGTGTTTTCGATCAGCAGGCAAATTGGGGTGCCTGTCGTGCGCCCTTCGTAGAGCCCAGAAAGAATGCGCACTGCATCGGGCTCATTGCGCTGGGTCACATGCCGGCTGGTGCCAGGTCGGCGCCGGTCCAGATCGGGTTGCAGATCCGCTTCGGACAATTCGAGCCCTGGCGGGCAGCCGTCGATCACACAACCGATGGCCGGCCCGTGGGATTCACCAAAGTTGGTGACTGCAAAAAGGTGTCCAAAGGTGTTGCCGCTCATGCCAGAGATTATCCCCGAGCCGGCGGCAGACCTGGCCCGCCTTGTCCGTCTTACTTGCTGGCGCTGGCCTGGTCCTCGCCCGGCCAGTCACGGATGTAGGCCTTGAGCAGCTTGTTCTCGAAGTTCTGGCTGTCCACCACCGCCTTGGCCACGTCATAAAAGCTGATCACCCCCATCAGGGTGCGGCTGTCCATGACCGGCATATAGCGGGCATGGCGCTCGAGCATCATGCGGCGCACTTCGTCGAGTTCAGTACCCAGGGTACAGGTCAGCGGGTGGTCATCCATGGCGCTGCGCACCAGGGTCGAGCCCAAACTGCCACCGTTCTTGACCACACTGACGATCACCTCGCGAAAAGTCAGCATGCCCACCAGGTCACCGTGGTCCATGACAACCAGCGAACCTATGTCTCTGTCGGCCATGATCTGCGCCGCCTCGGCCAAGGCCTGGTCAGGCTTGACCGTAAACAAAGTCCCTGCCTTGACTCTGAGTATGTCCGCGACTTTCATGCCCAACTCCTCCTTGGCATAGGTGCTGCCGACTTAACCACGCCGACACTGTTATAGCCGTCAATATAGCCCACAATTGGTGTTTTGAAGCCAGAGAACCGACACCCAGGAGATCGTCTCGCCATGCCCGGACACCTCGACCCCGGTTTTGACACCCTGGCGCTGCATGCCGGCGCCGCCCCCGACCCTGCCACCGGCGCGCGCGCCGTACCCATACACCTGAGCACCTCCTTCGTGTTTGAGTCCAGCGACCAGGCCGCGAGCCTGTTCAACCTCGAGCGGGCCGGCCATGTGTATTCGCGCATCAGCAACCCCACCAATGCGGTGCTGGAGCAACGCATCTCGGCCCTGGAAGGCGGCATCGGCGCCATTGCCACGGCCAGCGGTCAGGCGGCGCTGCATCTGGCGGTGGCTACGCTGCTCGATGCCGGCTCGCACATCGTTGCCTCATCGGCGATCTACGGTGGCTCGCACAACCTGCTGCATTACACCCTGCGCCGCTTTGGCATCGAGACCACCTTTGTCAAGCCAGGCGATCTGGACGCCTGGCGGGCGGCGCTGCGCCCCAACACCCGGCTGCTGTTTGGCGAGACGGTGGGCAACCCGGGCCTGGACGTGCTGGACATCGCGGCGGTGGCCGACATCGCGCACGGTGCGGGCGTGCCGCTGCTGGTCGACTCCACCCTCACCTCGCCCTGGCTGATCAAGCCCTTCGAGCATGGCGCCGACCTGATCTACCACTCGGCCACCAAGTTCCTCTCGGGCCACGGCACGGTGGTCGGCGGCCTGGTGGTCGATGGGGGCAGCTTTGACTGGGAGGCCAGCGGCCGATTCCCGCAACTGAGCCAGCCCTACGCCGGGTTTCACAACATGGTCTTCACCGAAGAGAGCACGGTCGGCGCTTTTCTGCTGCGCGCACGGCGCGAGGGCCTGCGCGACTTCGGCGCCTGCATGAGCCCGCACACCGCCTGGCTGATTCTGCAAGGCATGGAAACCCTGCCGCTGCGCATGGCGCGGCACATGAGCAATACCGAACGTGTGGTGGAGTTTCTGGCGACTCATCCCATGGTGGCGCGGGTGGGCCACCCGATGCTGCCCGATCACCCCAGCCATGCGCTGGCCCAGCGCCTGTTGCCACGGGGCGCCGGCTCGGTGTTCAGCTTCGCCCTCAAGGGCAGTCGCAAGCAAGGCGCGGCCTTCGTCGATGCGCTCAAGGTGTTCAGCCACCTGGCCAATGTCGGCGACTGCCGCAGCCTGGTGATCCATCCGGCCAGCACCACCCACTTCCGCATGGACGACGCCGCCCTGGCTGGCGCGGGCATCAGCCAAGGCACGATACGCCTGTCGATAGGCCTGGAAGACCCGGCCGATCTGATTGAAGACCTCACGCGGGCCCTGAAGGCGGCCGAGAAAGCAGGGGCGTGACCATGCACATTCGCGCCTACCAGGGTAATGATGAAGCCGCCGTAGTCGAACTGTGGCGGATCTGCGAACTAACTAGGCCCTGGAACGACCCACACAAGGACATTGCCCGCAAACTGCAGGTGCAACCTGAGCTTTTTCTGGTCGGACAATGGCAGGGACAACTGATCGCCAGCGCCATGTTCGGCTATGAAGGCCATCGCGGCTGGTTGAACTACCTGGCCGTTTTGCCCGAACATCAAAGAAAAGGCCATGCCAAGGCCCTGATGGCGCACGGCGAAGCCCTGTTGCTGGCCTTGGGCTGCCCCAAAATCAATTTGCAAGTGCGCTCCAGCAACGACCAAGTGCTGGCTTTTTACCAATCGTTGGGCTACAGCGACGACCAAGTCGTCAGCTTGGGCAAACGCCTGATCCCGGACCGGTGAAACTCCCCCAAAGCCATGTTCATTCCACTGCCTACCCACCCGCTGTATGCCTACACCGGCGGCAAACCCTTCAATCCCGCACAACCCACTGTGGTGTTCGTTCACGGCGTGCTGCACGACCACAGCGTCTGGATTTTGCAAAGCCGCTACCTGGCCCACCATGGCTTCAATGTGCTGGCGGTTGACCTGCCCGGGCACGGACGCAGCGAAGGCGAGCCACCGGCCAGCGTCGAGCAGGCCGCCGACTTTGTGCACGCCTTGCTCGACGCCGCCGGCGTGCAGCGCGCCGCCCTGGTCGGCCACAGCTGGGGCTCGCTGATTGCGCTGGAAGCGGCCGCCCGTCTGAAGGAGCGCATCAGCCACGCGGCCCTGGTCGGCACCGCCTTTCCCATGCGGGTATCTGCCGCCCTGCTGGAAGCGGCCGAGCACCAGCCCATGAAAGCCATCGCGATGATCAACCAGTACTCGCGCAGCACCCTGGCGCCGCCGCCCTCGGTGCTGGGGCCCGGCACCTGGGTGGACGGCGCGAGCATCGCGCTCAACAAGCGCATCCTGGCCAGCAACCGGCAGGTCAACCTGCTGCACCGCGGCTTTCTGGCCTGCGACCGCTATGCCGGGGGGCTGGAAGCCATAGACCAGCTGCGATGTCCTGTCTTGTTCCTGCTAGGGCACGCCGACCAGATGACCCCGCCCAAGGCTGCTCAGAGCCTGATCGAGCGGGCCCGCGCTACCGGCAAGACTGTGCAGGTCAGCATGGTTCCGGTGGGTCACCATGAAATGGCCGAAGCGCCCGATACCACGCTGGCGGCGCTGAGGGATTTCCTCGGCTCGCCTTCATAGTGCATTCACCCTGAAAAGCTAGGATTCATGAGGGTTGCAGAGGTTTTGCAACAGCGACTACTTGGTCGGTGTTGCAAAATTCACCCCATGGCATGGGCAGGCTGCAGGTCGCCGCTTTGTAGGTGACTGGCCGCCCATTTGTCGGCCGCGACCACGATGGCTGTCACCCCCATCAGGCACAAATAAACCGCCTTGAGCCCATAGCGGGCAATCGCCCTCAGCAGCCACCGCAGGTTGAATCCCGCTGCACACAAGACCGTGTGCACGGCATCCCCCTGTTTGCCCTTGAGCCAACACCTGTCCATCCTGTGATCGGCCTTCAGGTGCCCAATCACCGGCTCGACGGCCTGTCTGCGCTTGAGCCATTTGCGCTGCTGGGTGCTCATGGTTTTGAACCGGCCGCGGTGGACGACTTGTGCTGCGACCAAGTGGTCAACACCCCGGTAACCCAGATCAACGATGGCCGTGGTGGGTTTGACATTGAGGTCTTGCAATAGGTGAGTGGTCTGCTCAATTTGTTCGGCCAGGGTGTGGCCGTCATAGGGGTTGCCGGGGAATGTCCGGGCGCCGACGATCAGGCCTTGTTTGTGGGTGACCGCGATGCTGGCTTTCACGCCGAACTCGTAGGGTCTGCGGCTCTTGCCCTTGCTGATGCACTCAGCTTCCGGTGCGTGCAAGGCATACAGCTTGTTCTTGTCCTTGGGTCTTTGAGTGCGGATGCGTTCCGCCAAAGTCATCCAGTGGCTCAGTTTGTCTTGCGCAGCCTGGGGCAGTTCGGTCATCTTGCGCCGAACCTCTCGCAGGACGATCCCGAGAACGGTCCGCTGCCGGCGCAACACCCTCCTCAAACGTTTGAACTGACGGGCATGGGCATAACCGCCGGCACGGCGGCGAAGTGCGCTGGCCTCGCGTTCATGGGTGAGCTTGAGCTTGATGCCCGCGCTCTGGGCCAGGCGAACGATCTTGGCTCGGGCGACCTCCAGCAGTCGGCTGTCGGTGGGGTGGGCGATGGCCTTTTCTTGTACGGTGGTATCAACGATCACGCGCTCAAGGTCGGCCTTCTTGACCGCGCCCATGGCCACCGAGGCCTCGATGGTGGTCTTAAGCAACTCTTCCACGCCGGCCTCGTCCAAGCCCTTGCGAAAGCGGCTGAGCTGGGCTTTATCGCAGGGAAAACGGGCTTCAAAGTACTCCTGGCCGCTGAAGAATTGAAAGTACACGTCCTGCGCCCAGCGTTCGATGACAGCGTCGTCGCTCAGGTTGTA